>Ga0180300_10000159_pt1 | contig 26496 bp, 25 predicted proteins | sample GuaBasSediGuay15_FD_121798 | JGI IMG/M metagenome (GOLD analysis project Ga0180300, IMG submission 121798) | Subseafloor sediment microbial communities from Guaymas Basin, Gulf of California, Mexico - Guay15, Core 4569-2, 21-24 cm | ecosystem: Environmental > Aquatic > Marine > Hydrothermal...
AGTTGAAGGCTGTCAGCCGACAACTTTCCGAGAGACTAGAGCAACTTGAAACGCGCTTCGAAGTGCTTCAGTCAGAATTGGCTGCTGAGCGTTTAAAAGTCGAGTGACCGGGAGTCTTTGAACGGGTGTGGAAGAGGGAAGGCTTAAAAGATTACTAACGGTCTTTGTTGTGCTGTCACTTGCTGTGATAGGCAAGGTTATGTACAGTGTATTCATTGGTGGACGTGCGTTCAGTTATGCTTTTTTGGAACGTATTCCTGCTAGAAGTGGCATCATCTACGATGTCGATGGAAGAGTCTTAGCCGCGGACCTCTTGCGATACGTTGCGTATTTGGACAGAGACTATCTGCTGAAACGGAAAGGGGAAAGCGAACTCGCACGCCTGGCCAACATCCTTAGACTTGATGTGCGTTACCTCCGAGAAAGACGCTTTCCAGTGTTGATGCGCTCTAATCTCGAGCGTTCGATACTTGCAACTGTACCCTCCGATCTTATTCGGTTCGTCTCCATCGAAAAAGAGTATGAACGCTTTTCCATTTCCAGTTCTTCCTTCGCGACTTATCTCAATCGAATCGAAGAGTATCACAAGGACCTCGTGGAAAAGAAACGTGATGGCTATGTTTCTCGTGATCTCGTCTCAAAAGACAGGAGAGTGGTCGAACCTGTGAACGGTTACGATCTTCATCTAACAGTGGACATGGATATACAAAGAGCAGCAGACATGATCATAGAAAACGCTGTGAGGAAATACCAGGCAAAAGACGGCTTAATCATCGTGATGGAAAGCCAAACGGGAGCGATAAAAGCTGTAGCATCCACGTATGACTGGCCTTTCGCGGCACAGGGTTACTTCGAACCAGGATCGTCTTTGAAGCCCATTATCTACGCCATCGCTTTAGAAGAAGGGGAGATATCCACTTCAACGATTTTCCACTGCATTGGTGAAATTCAGCCACTTCCGAACTCAAGCGTGGTCATCCATGACATTGATGCACACGGTACAGTCACAACTGTAGACGCACTGGTGAGATCCTGTAACGTCGCTTCCGTACAGATATCAAAGAGAATAGCTTTTGACCTCGGTCTGGAAAGATATTACTGGTGGCTTCGACGCTTTGGCCTCGGTGAACTCACGGGGGTGGACATACCCAACGAAACCAGTGGTAGTCTTCCTGAGCCGTCACGTTGGTACGATACCTTCTTCGCTCACCTTGCTATAGGCCAAGGTATTGGGGTGAGTGGATTCCAGTTGATCAGGGCATTCAACACTGTTGTCACAAGTGGGCTTCTCGTGACGCCTCATTTCCTCCACACCGTTTCTGGACCAAAGGAAACGAAGAGTTTAACTTACCCCACAAAACGCGTGATCTCGCGTACCACGGCTCTTGCGGTGAGAAGGATGCTCGAAAAGGTCGTGACGGTGGGGACCGGTGTCAAAGCGCAGGTATCTAACCTCCGCGTAGGTGGTAAAACCGGGACCGCACAGAAAGCATCGCGAAATGGCTATGTCAGCGGTCGGTACTACTCTATCTTCTTGGGTTTTTTCCCCGTGGAAGATCCGGAGTATACCATGCTGGTGTTGCTGGATGAACCCTCCGCAGGTTATTTTGGTGGAGATGTGGCAGCGCCGGTGTTCGCTGAAGTTGTCGAGGCTATTTCCAAACAAAGCATCGAAGGAGGTCGTGCGACGACTTGCAGTGTCGTGAAGGGGTTGGTGCCGGACTTCCATAGGTTGACCGTAAAAGAAGCCCAACTACTGGCCTCGGCGATGGGATTGGATGCACACATCCAAGGAAGAGGGATTGTCGTGTGGCAGAGTGTGGAACCTGGTAGAATCTATAAAGAACCCTTGAGCATTGCACTCCGATGTGAGTTTGGGGACGAATGAGATGAAGGTTCAAGTTCTCGTTGGGAACGATTCTTACGCAAAAGAGCTCTACATGAGAGAGCAAGTTGGGCACCTCCTTCGTGTCCGCAGGGATGATCCCGACAAGCCGGCATTGTTGAAGCGAATTATAGGAACCAAAGGGTTTTTCCCTGCGGAAGATTTCGGCCTTTGCGCTGTCACTTTCGGTACCTGGAAGAAGAACGATCAGCAGATTTTTTTAGAAGGCTTGCAATCCTTCGACTATGCCGATCTCGTCGTTTTCATAGACGTCGTAAACCCTCTTCGCTTTCCTCAGAAACGATTCGAAGAACTGCACTTCGAACTTCCAAAACCCTGGCAAGACCGAGAATGGGTGAACGCAGTTTTCGAGATAGCTCGATCTGTGGGTGTTAATCTGACGACTGGGGGCGCACGAGAGCTTCTGAAAAGGTTGGGACAGAATAAGTGGTCGATACACAATGAACTTTCCAAGCTTTCCCTACTGTCTAAAGAAATAGACGTAGACCTCATAGAAACGGAGACACCCCCACTTGAACCAGTACAGTTGGAGGGGTTGTTGCGAGCTGTCGCCACGAGATCGAAAGATCTCACATCCGTGGCTTTCGAGGTACTTAAAGATCACGACGCGCTTTTGGTCGTCTCTGTGCTCTTTGGATTTTTGCGAGACTTGTATCTGGTTTTAACCCATTACAGCGGCGAACGAGTAACGTGGGAACTCGTGAAAAGCTATTCGTTGATGTTTAACACCTCAGCATCGAGGATAGCAACTCTGCTTGGTTACCAATTCAAAGGCTCTCGAATATCCGAAACCCGACCAGTGGACCTTTGGAACGTGGATGAAGTGGAGGATATGCTCATCGCGCTACAACAACTAGAAATGAGCATCAAGAATGGGGAAACAGAGCCAAGACTGGGTATAATAGGAGTGCTTTCGGAGATTCTTTGAAAGGGGTGATGTTGGGATGAAGAAGATTCTCGTGATAGTTTTGGTGCTTGTGGGAGTGTCGTTGTTGGCTGGAACGACCCGTGGAGGAGGTTTCGTGGTGGGATATTTCCAAGGATCGTTGGAGATCGTAAACGAAACGCTCGGCACGAACCTTGACGATCCTTTGTTTGCCTTTGGAGGTGGCAGTTTTTCCACATGGAAGAGCAAGGTGCTCATCTTTGACGTTATCTCTGGAGGAGAAGGATACGGTATCTACTCCGCCAGTGACAGTGCTCAGTTTAGTGGAGGGCTGGGATACGGTTATCTCGGGTTGCTTCTCAAAGTTGGCAATCTGGGATTCGAAGGTACGGCAGGACTTGGTGGAGCGGGATTCAGTGTGTTGAAAAACGTTGCAAGTGGAGACACGCTTTCTGCAACGGATGTAGCAGAGCATGGCAACGTCATGTACGTGGAGTTGAGTGGAGTTCCTGCGGTCTTTGGAGCCGATGTTACCTTCGATGTCACCGACAACATCCAAGTCTTTGTGGGTATTCGCTACAACGTGTGGCTCTGGAAAAACGTTTGGGTATCTCCTTTTGGCGAGGAGATCGATGGCTTCAATTTCGACCCACTTGTGCCACAAGTTTATGTGGCGGGCCTAAGATTTGGACGCTTCTGATGATCTTCAAAGCGCGCCCCGTTTTCTCACCCAGACCTTGGGGAGATCCGCGGCTCAACGAACTCTTCGGTGTCGAGTCGGATCGCCCCATTGGTGAGGTTTGGCTTCTTTCAGGACTCGAAGGACACGAATCGAGCTTCTCCACCGAAGCAGGACAACCTGTGGAGCTCACAGAAGTTGTGAGTGCAACTGGTCTTATCCTTCCGCGGTTTCCCCTTTTGATCAAATTGATATCCACTACCGATTGGCTTTCGGTTCAGGTTCATCCAAATGATGACCTCGCCACAAGATTGGAGAACGAACCCTGGGGTAAGAATGAAGGGTGGTATTTTCTTAGTGATGGATCGGTAGCATTGGGATCGATAACGGGGGACGAACTGAAAGAAGCGCTGGAGACGAACACACTAAGAAACGCTCTCAAAACGGTGAACGTTTCCAAAAACGATTTTCTCTACCTACCAGCGGGCATACTTCACGCGTTAGGTCCAGGAACAAGCCTTTTGGAAGTACAACAGAGTTCTGACATAACCTATCGCGTCTTCGATTGGGGTAGGCCGAGACCACTCCATATAGAAAAGGCGATTCTTGCGGTGAAGCCGGTGAAAACATCGCCAAAGAAGGTGTCGGGGAATATAGTCACCCCGTATTTCACGATGGAGTTTCCAAAGAGCTCGGCTCGTGTTGACGGTTTCGCGGTTGTTATAGAAGAGGATTATTCCATATGTATCGTACCCTGTGGTGAAAGCCAGACTTTCGAAAAGCCTTGGGTAGTCGTACGACTTGGACATTGGTGGTATGAGAACTTCCCCACAAAAAGAAGAAAGGGGCTTTAAAAGCCCCTGGCGTGCCTGGGGAGATTTGAACTCCCGACCTCCAGATCCGCAGTCTGGCGCTCTATCCAGCTGAGCTACAGGCACCCTGGCGGAGAGGGAGGGATTCGAACCCTCGGTGGGAAAACTCCCACACTTGCTTAGCAGGCAAGCGCCTTAGGCCGCTCGGCCACCTCTCCGTTTCGACCATATGATAACACAGAACTGCGGCGATTTCAATGTTGGAATGAGTATATTCGAAAAAGGCCCTCTTTTTCCTATGGGATGAGGTACAATACCACAAATCATCTTTTTCATTCTTTACTTTGTTAAAGGTGCTGAAAAACCACTCTTTTAGAGATGCTGTTTTCTATCTTGAATGAACAGGGTGTCTCAAAAATCAGTAACGGCCAACAATATCAGCGACCTTTCTGGGAGGGCGATTGTTCAGGACATTGAACATAACATAGGGAAGGAAGTGGTGAATCCCCCACGCTCACACAGCTGGCACTCGCTTTTTCCCTCGTTCGCATCCACAAAACGACCCACGCGAAGATTCAGCGTCCTGCTTCAGCTTCGCTCTCATCCGCATCCATGCGGCTTCGAGGTCGTTTTGTATGGATGCTCACTCGGCGCTCGTGAGGCTGTGTGATCGTGGGGGATTCTGTTAAGCGATTCATGTGAAATTAAAAGGGGGTCTGAGTAAGTATCTTCATATCCATTTGTACAAAGTATACTGCATATATTTGTTCTAATCCCCTTTGAAGACCGAGTGATAAAATCTACATTGAAAGGAGGAATATCGATGTTGCCAAATGCGGGTTTTAGAAGATACATCGCGGTGGCGGGTAAGAGGAACGTGGGGAAATCATCTGTAATGAACGCGATCCTTGGACAAGAGATCTCAATCGTCAGTGAAATAGCCGGTACCACCACGGATCCCGTTTTCAAGAGCATGGAGTTGGCACCACTTGGGCCTGTAACACTCGTAGACACACCTGGGCTTGACGATGTAGGGCGGTTGGGTAAGTTGAGAGTGGAAAAAGCTAAGAAGGCACTCTACCGGGCAGATGTGGCACTGTTGGTGGTGGATGACCGGCCGGGAGAGTACGAGCGTGCTATAACACGTTTACTCGAAGAGATGGAGATACCCTTCTTGGTCTTAGTGAACAAAGCTGATCTGTTGGGGTCAAAGGCTCAGGAACTCAAAAGGATTTACGAGACTGAGTTTGGCGTCGAAGCGCTCGTGGTCTCAGCGCTCCAGCGTGCGGGTTTTGAAGAACTGGGCAAGACACTCAGCGAAATCGTGCCAGCAGACGAGGAGGTCCCCTACCTCAGTGATTTGGTGGATGGAGGCGATCTGGTCGTCATGGTGGTTCCCATAGATCTCGGTGCTCCCAAAGGTAGGTTGATAATGCCTCAGGTGCACGCCATTCGTGAGGCGCTGGACCGTGAAGCATTAGCATTAGTAGTGAAAGAGAGGGAGCTCAGATACGCTTTGGAAAACGTTGAGATGAAGCCAAAGCTCGTGATCACGGACTCTCAGGGTGTGATGAAAGTGGCCTCCGACGTTCCAGAAGATGTGTATCTCACCACTTTCTCCATATTGGAATCGAGGTACCGTGGAGATCTCCATTACTTCGTCGAGAGTGTTCGCGTTATAGAAGAATTGAGGGATGGAGATAGGGTTATCATCATGGAAGGGTGTTCGCACAGACCTCTTACAGAAGATATCGGCAGGGTGAAGCTTCCCAGGTGGCTTGTGAACCATACTGGTGCAAGCCTTGACATACGCGTCGTTGCAGGAAAGGATTTCCCGGACTTGGAAACGCTTGAGGGTGCCAAGCTCATCATACATTGTGGGGGATGTGTCCTCAACCGTACTTCGATGATGCGTAGGGTTAGGATGGCCAAACGTTTGGCCATACCCATGACTAACTATGGTGTTGCCATATCCTATCTCCACGGAGTGTTGGAGCGCGTGGTGAGGGTTTTCTTCAAAGGAGTTGATGCGATTGAGGAGAGAGCAGGACTATCTTGGTGAGGTTGAGGTAGAGGATGAAGTTTACTACGGTGTCCACACTGTTCGGGCGTTACGAAACTTTCCTTCAACTGATGAGCATTTCGATAAGATCTTTCTCTGGGCTTATTTTATGGTGAAAAAAGCGGCCGCCATCTTGAACACGGAGCTGGGATATCTGGATGAGCAAGTTGGAGGTGCTATCGTTCGTGTCTGCGATGAATGGGAGCAGCTTTCCAACCAGATCGTGGTAGATCCTCTCTCAGGAGGGGCTGGAACGTCTGTGAACATGAACATCAACGAGGTCATAGCGAACAGAGCCACGGAGGTCCTCGGAGGTGAGAAGGGCGAGTACTTGGTGCATCCTTTGGATCACGTGAACCTTCACCAATCCACCAACGACACTTTTCCAACAGCGGGAAGAATGGCAGTGATAGTTCGTCTGAGAGAACTGGTGGAAAAGGTCATAGCGCTCCAAGAAGCGGTGCAGATAAAGGAGAAAGAGTTCTACAACGTTCGAAAACCTGGAAGAACGCAGCTCATGGATGGGCCTCCTATCATGTTAGGTCAAGAGTTCGGTGCTTTCGCCGATGCCTTAGCTCGAGACAGATGGCGACTCAACAAGGTAGAGGAGCGCATAAGGAGTGTGAATCTTGGCGGAACTGCCATCGGGACAGGTATCGGAGCCCCAAAGCAGTACATCCTGCGCATTGTAGAAAAGCTGCGAGAAGTTTCTGGGGTCAAAGTGGCAAAAGCGGAAAACTTGATAGATGCAACCCAAAACTTGGACACCTTCGCTGAAGTGCACGGACTACTCAAATCCTTAGCGGTGAATCTCTACAAGATATCCAACGACTTGAGGTTGCTCTCAAGCGGTCCCAACACCGCCATAGGTGAAATAGTACCGCCGCGAGTTCAAGCAGGAAGCTCCATCATGCCCGGAAAGATCAATCCTGTGGTGCCAGAGTACGTCATGCAACTCTGCCATGTGGTTTTCGGCCATGAAACCATCATCTCACATGCTTGTGCTTTGGGTAACTTGGAGCTCAATCAATTCACTCCCGTGATCGTTCATTACACCTTGAAATCGCTCGGCTATTTGACCAATGCCTGCGAAGCTCTGAGAGAGTACATACTCAAGATAGAAGCCAACCCTGAACGATGTCAACAGCATTTGTTAAGCTCGGTTTCCAACCTCACGCCTCTCATCAAGCACTTTGGTTACGAAAAAGTCGCGAGGGTCATAAAATTAGCGAACTGGGATGTGGAAGAAACTTTCAAACGATTGGCACGGGACGCTGGTATCGATCCCGAAGATTTGAAACGCCGCCTCGACCTGGACAGGATGACTGGTTTGGGTTACACTGTCTGATCCTATGCTTCTCCAAGTTTAAAGCGAGCATGGATAGCCTTTACAGCTCGTTCGGCTGCATCTTTGGCGATGATCACCGATATCCTGCTGTTGCTTGTGCTGATCATGTCAATGTTTATCCCCTCATTGGCGAGAGTTTCGAAGAGGGTGGCAGGGATCTCTGTGGAACTCGTCACGTTGACCCCTACCAATGAGACCTTCGCCACGTTGTCATCCACGACCACTTCTTGTGCTTCACAGCGCTTTCCTATGGTTTCAAAGTTCACCTTTCCTGCATCTTGTGAGGGCACGATGAAAGAAATGTCGTTCACGTTTCCGGTAAACATGCTCTGGATGATCATATCCGTTTTCACGCCTTCTTCGGAAAGAGCACGGAATATTCTGGCGGCAATGCCAGGGCGATCTGGGACACGACGAAAAACCACCTTTACTACGTTTTTATCGTGGGTTACCGCGCGAACTATGGGGCCTTCCATATTCCTTCCCTCCCACACCAACGTACCTCTCGCTTCACTGTGAGCGTTCTTGACCAGCAATCTCACGCCGTACTTCCTCGCAAACTCGACACTTCTGGCTTGAAGAACGCCCGCGCCAGACCCGGCGAGTTCTATCATCTCGTCCCAAGTGATCTCCTTCAAAGGTCGTGCATCGGGAACTATCTTCGGATCGGCGGTATAGACACCGTCCACATCGGTGTGAATCTCGCAGATCTCGACACCAAGAGCGTGGGCCAGCGCCACCGCGCTGGTATCCGAACCACCTCTGCCAAGGGTTGTGATCTCACCTCTGTGCGATATGCCCTGGAATCCTGCAACGATGGGAATCCATCCAGTGTTGATTCTTCTTTGGAGAGCCTCCGTTCTCACTTCGAGTATCCGAGCTTGGGAATGATTTTCATCGGTGACTATCCTCACCTGGGCGCCTGTAAGCGAGGCCGCTTTTTCACCGAGCTGATGCAGTGCCATGGCGAGAAGTGCCATGCTCTGTTGTTCTCCAGTGGAAAGCAGCATATCCAACTCTCTGGGATCTGGTCTGTCAGAAACATTTTTGGCCATCTCGATGAGTTTGTCTGTGGTGTCTCCCATAGCGGAAACCACTACAACAGGGTGTATGCCTTCACGTTTCCGTTTGGCTATTTTTTGCGCTACTGCCCGTATTCTTTCCGCCGTGTTGATCGAAGTTCCTCCAAACTTCATAACCACAACAGGATCACGGCGCCCCATCCTATATCGCATGTATCGAGAAACTCGGAAGAGGTCAGCGATTACTGCCGTAGCGGTGGGGAATCCTCCGGCTCCTCTTCCCTGAAGGAAGAAGTCACCAGCGAGGTCTGTCTCCACCACGACAGCGTTTTCCACACCGTCAACACTCCACAGCCTGTCAGATTTGGTGACAATTTTGGGCCCCACACAGATCGTTGAGCTTTCGAAATCGAGCTCTGCAAGGAGTTTGATCTTCTGCCCATCCTTCGCTACTTCATCAATTTTCTCCTTTTTTAGAGTTTCGATACCAACAGTGGGGATCGTGGAAACCGAGGGAAATTCACCTGTTACTACCCCCCAAAGAACAGAGGCTTTGTATGCGGCATCCAGCCCCGTTACGTCGCTTGATGGGTCGGCTTCTGCGTAACCCAGACGTTGTGCTTCTCTAAGAGCATCTTCAAAGGTCCAACCTTCCACCAGCTTTGTGAGAATGAAATTGGTGGTACCGTTAAGGATACCGCGTATCCGCCGCACTTTTTGAAAGATCAGATAATTTTGAAGCAGTGCAATTATGGGTATTCCTCCACCTACAGCGGCTTCGAAATATATCTCGGTATTGTTGGTTCGGACCAACTTTAGCAAGTCGTTGCCATGCTTTGAGATGAGTTCTTTGTTGGCGGTCACCACGATCTTTCTCATCTGAAGAGCTTTCTCCACCAGCTCCAGTGCTGCAGATGTGCCGCCTATGGTTTCTACCACAACGTCACAGTTGACGATGAGGTCCTCGAAATCGTGAGCGATTTTCTCTTTGGGGATGCATAGGCGTTCGTATTTTTCGGTGCTCCTGTTAATAACCTTACTGACGCGGAAGTTTTCACCGGTGCGCCGCTTTATCTCATCTGCACGTTCCAATAGAGTTTTGTATACGGACCCTCCAACTGTGCCGAGCCCCGCAATGCCTACACGCACACCCATCCATCCTTTCTCTGGGTATTTGCACAAATAGTACCACGAAGATGGGTATTAGGCAAGTATGGATATACCCTCTTTTTTCAACCTTTGTGTTCCAAAGCTGTGTCCCACGAGTGAGGCTGGAAAGAACCGCGAGAGAGAACCAACTTCCAGAAGAACGGCAAGCCTCGTTTGAAGAGAAGGCGTGGGGAGGAGTAGACATAGAAGTATGCCTTCACGAACAATTTTCGGAGTTCTTGCGCACTGAACTTCGGATGGTTGAACACCAAATGCGTGCCATCGAAGAGATCGTAGTTTCTCGTGATCAGCTTATCCTTCAACTTCGTAAAAAGTTTTGTACCAGGATATGGGGTTAATATAGAAAACTGCACAATGCTTGCTCCAAGCTTTTTAGCATACTTGACCGTCTTTTTTATGCTTTCTTTCGTATCGTTGAGCGCTCCTATGATGAAACTGGCGAACAGGTCTATCTTATATTTTTTCATGATCTGTACCGCTCTCGAGGAGGTCAAAACATCGAGCCGCTTCTGGTACTCCGCCAATACCGCGTCGTCTGCGCTTTCAAACCCCACAAACAGCATCTTGCACCCAGCCTTTGCCATAGCTTCCACCATATCTTCGTGGCCAACTATTTCATCTGCTCTTGAAAATGCCCACCAGCTTAATCGAAGATTGTTCTTCAACATCCCTTCGCACAGACTCACAACACGCTTTGGATCCAGGGTGAAGTTATCATCGAAGAATATCAACGATCCAAATCCCAGCTTTTTTACCAAAAGCTTTACCTCTTCTAAAACGTTTCCAACGCTGCGTTTTCGCCATAGCCTTCCCATGAACTGGGATGCGGAACAGAATTCACAATCGAAGGGGCAACCACGGGAGGTTATCAAACTCGTAGCGCGTTTCCCATCGAACTTCGTCTTGTAAGCGTTCATCGGGAGCTCTTCCCTATCCGGAAAAGGAAGGGAATCCAAATCCTTGAGGAACTCGCCAGGTGTGAATTTGAATGCTTGGTCTTGTAAGTACGCTACACCCTGGATTTCTGGATATTTATCACCACTTTCGAGTGCTTCGACTAATTCCAGCATAGGTACTTCCCCTTCTCCGATCACAACATAATCAGCGATGCCGGATCTCAATATATCCTCTGCCTCAGCACTCACGTGGGGGCCTCCAACCACCACTGGTACACCTTTCTTTTTGACTGCTTTTGCAATGGCTTGGCCGATTCTGAATCTGACAGTATCTACGGAAATACCCACCAGATCAAATTCTTCGTAGCGTGCAGTGGTGAAGTCAAAATCTTGGACGTTCATGTCCACTATTTTCACTTCGTGCCCCCGGCTACGCAAAAGCGAACTGATATATCCCAGCCCAAGGGGGGGATAAAAAGCTCCAAGTCTGTGGTAATAGCCTTGATTCGGCGGATTTATTAGAAGAACCTTCAACGGTTCCACCTCCTTGCGTATATTATACCCCATGGCGATGACGTATCTTGGTCAAGAGGAACGCTCTCACTTTATCATCGTTTCGGGTTAGGTTGGCGGTCTTGAAACGATCTCGCATGAAATATTACCAAAGTGGCAACGCTGTTGGAGAGGACGAAAACGGCGGCGGAATGGTGATATAATCAAATGGCGATAGGGGGAAAGAAAAGATGAGAGTTTTGGGTATCATTCTCGCTGGTGGAATGGGAGGAGGCATCTGGCCTCTTACCAGTAAGCGGGCCAGTGCGGCAGTTCCTGTTTTTGGTAAGTACAGAGCTGTAGACTTCACTCTCAGCAATATGGTGAACAGTGGGATCACAAAGGTAGGGATTCTCACTCAGTACAACCCGAGGAGTCTGATGGATCATTTGGGTTCTGGGAAGGATTGGGACTTGGACAGGCGAAGGGGAGGCCTCTTCGTTCTTCAGCCTTATCTCAGCAGCGGGTCTGACAAGATGGGTTACCGCGGTACCGCAGATGCGATCTTTCAGAATATGACACTTTTAAGACGAGGTGATGAGGATTACGTGTTGATAGGTTCTGGGGATCACATTTACAACATGAACTACTCTGAAATGATGAAGCAGCACCTCGCCTCCGGTGCGGACGTGACCTTCGTTGTGAAAGAACTCGACAATAGTTACAATCTCAGCGATTACGGTATTGTGGAGATAAATGAAGACGGTAGGATCGTGGGTTTCGAGGAGAAACCGAAGGACCCTCAGACCGACCTTGCTTCTTTGGGCATATATTTCATGAACAAGCATTTGCTCATGGATCTTCTCTACGCTACCGTACCACACGGAGGGTACGACCTTCTTCTCGATGTTTTGTTGCCCAACATCCGTCGGTTTTTCTTCAGGGCTTATCGCTTTGGTGGTTATTGGAGGAACGTGAAAAAGGGTATATTGGAATATTACCGAACGAACATGTCCGTTTTGGACAGCCGTGTCAGGCGTGAACTCTTTCGTTCGAAGAACAAGATTTACACCAAGCTTAAAGACCTGCCACCACCGAAAGTGGGAGCCACAGGATCGGTACAGAATTCCATCGTGGCTGACGGTTGTATCGTAAACGGGATAGTGCGCAATTCCATACTCTTCAGGAGCGTGACGGTGAGGGCGGGAGCCGTGATCGAAGACAGTATCATCTTTGAGGGAAGCTCCGTGGAAGAGGGGGCCCACGTAATCTGTTCGATAGTAGACAAAGACAGCGTGGTGAGAGCGAGCAAAATCGTTAGAGGCAGCCGAGAGCACCCCTTGGCATTTGAGAAAAGCTCAGTGCTCTGAGAGCAGGTGAGAAGAATGAATACAGTTGCACTGATACTCGCAGGGGGGCAAGGAACCAGGTTGGGGATATTGACTGAAGACATCGCTAAGCCGGCGGTACCTTTTGGTGGAAAGTACCGGATCATTGATTTCACTCTGAGCAACTGCGTGAATTCGGGGATTTACACAGTCGGCGTTTTAACACAATATCGCCCGCATGTTTTGATAAACCATATTGGCATAGGGAGGCCGTGGGATCTCGACCGCAAAGATGGTGGCTTGACGATATTGCCTCCTTTTTTAGGGCGCAAAGAGAGCGACTGGTACAGCGGTACTGCCAACGCAGTTTACCAAAACATCAGGTATGTGGATCAGTACAACCCGCGATACGTGCTCGTTCTGTCTGGTGACCATATTTACTCCATGGATTACAACGAGCTTTTGGATTACCACATCAGCAAGAGGGCTCAAGGAACGGTGGCATGTATGGAAGTACCAATCAATGAGGCTTCGCGTTTCGGCATCATGGTTACAGATGCAGATGGACGGATCGTGGAATTCCAAGAAAAGCCGAAGGAGCCTAAATCGAATCTCGCTTCACTGGGAATATATGTTTTCAATTGGCCTTTCCTCAGGGACGTTTTGATAGAAGATGAAGAAGATCCAAAATCTACCCATGACTTCGGCAGAGATATTATCACGAAATTGGTTTCGGAAAACGATGTGAAGCTTTACGCATTCCGCTTTGATGGTTACTGGAAGGATGTGGGAACTCTTGAAAGTTATTGGGAATCGAATCTCGAGCTTACCCACCCACTTCCACCATTGAATCTGTACGATCCTAATTGGCGGTTCTACACTCACAGCGAAGAGATGCAACCTGCTTACATAGGTTCGAAGGCATCTGTAGTAGATTCTTTGGTGAGCGAAGGTGCGGAAATCTACGGAACGGTGGAGAATGCTGTACTCTTTCAGGGGGTTTTCGTGGAAGAGGGTGCGGTGGTGCGCAACTCGATAATCATGACGCACGCGAGAATAGAGCGGGGAGCTCAGATCGAGGACACCATAGTCTGTGAAAGAGCCGTCATCGGCGAAGATGTGAAAATCGGCATTGGCGAGGATGCGCCAAGCAAGCTGGATCCAAAGGTGTACACGGGAAGGATCACCGTGGTGGGTTTTGACACCGTGGTTCCAGCGGGGGTATCTATCGGGAAGAACGCGGTAATTGGAAACGGTGTGCGACCCGAAAATTTCGCTTCGCTGACGGTCGAGCCTGGTGGTTTCGTGCTTTGAAAGATTTTGAAGGGGTGAAGGAACTTGGATTTTTACTTCGTGAAGGTCTTTTTCCAGACTAAGACTACAGGAGAAAAGGGGTTGGGATATTTCTTTGGAAAGAAGAACGAACCTGCTGAAGTTCGTTTCGTCCTCTATCCGCGAAAATACAACTTTGAGGAAGGATTCGATTTTGAAAATGACGATTATTTCACCTTCATCAAGAAGTTTGACTCTTTGTATGGCAAGATCATGTCCACGTTGCCAGAAGTGGCAGTGATGACGCGGGACTTCAACCATTATGTTCAACTCCAAGTGAACAAGGAAGGCAGGACGTTCTTTAGCGCAAAGCTTCACACCTTGATAAGCGAAGGGGAAACCGATGTGCTACGAGTCACTCTTCACGAACTCTTCAACGAATGGGAAAGAGGGATTGAACTCAACATTGTCGCGTCTCTAATCAGTTATGAGAACTTCTCGCGGCTCGCATCGGAACATCTGACATTAGAAGAATCAATCAAAGCAGCTCTCGAGCGCCCTGATGTGCGAGATTTACCGGAAGTTTATCCTCTTATAGATCCTACTAAGGGGCGTAGCATCGACGAGATCGACGTTGGAAGTGAACTCTACTTCGTGATATTAAACCCCAAAGGTTATTTGGATGCATTGAAGGCAGAGTTCCCGAAGCATTTCGACGAAGAAGGAAACAACACCATGCCGTTAAAAGGCGTGTTGATCTCAAAGGAATTCATTTCTTTAAAGGATACCAATTACATGTTGATAAAGTTGAGTATAGGTGAGAATTACGTTGGGAAAGCTGTCGTGAGCAGAAATTTGAAACTTCTCACAAGTGAAGAAAGACTGAGCTTTGCTCCAAGATTGTCAAACCGTGTGGTCGAGGATCTTGAAAGTTCATCCGAACTTCCTTTTGGCAAATCGATCAAAGTCGAACAGGAAGGGATGAAGTTCGCCGATTGGTTGGCAGCGATTTCGGTATCCTTGTTGGTGGTCGCGGTGGCTCTCATCATCGCTTATTTTTTCATCTAAGAGACGGTTGGAGCAGCTTGATTGTCTTTCTGTCAGTAGCAGTGGGGTCTTTGGTTGCACTGACAGCGTTGATTCTTTGGCAACAGGCACTTTTGACGTTGAGACGTACGTGGGAATTCAGAGTGATCGGTGCAACGTTGGAAAGTGCCATTTACCGACAGATGGCTGGAATCGTGGGGGAGTATAAAGAGAACGGTTTTTTAGTGAAGATCGACAGTTTATCCAGTGATACGATCGCCATCGAGTTGATCGGGACAAGTTTGAAGAAGGGTTACACATTTGTAGTGGATGGTGGAGAGGATTGAAGATTCGCGTTTCCGCTGGGACAGCAAGAATCCTGGGGCTGAAGAAGCTCAAAATGGATGCTTCCATGACCTCGGCTTATTTGATGGTTGGGGAACACTGCGTTTTCAATTGTGCTTACTGTGCGCAAGCCAGAAAGGCAAAGTCTCGGCAGGATATGCTTTCCCGTATCGTCTGGCCGCAATACGATTTGAATGAGATCGTTGCACGTATCCACGATTCCACGTTTTTGCGGATCTGTATTCAAGTGGTGAACTCGCTCGGCTATTTCGAAAGCGTGCTCCACGTCATCCAAGCCCTTCAAACGAGAATCCCCATTTCTGTGTCTATCAGAACGCTTGATTCCCGTCAAGTGAAGACACTGTTTGGAATGGGGGTGGATCGGATTGGTTTGCCTCTGGACGTTGCCACTCCAAGGCTCTATCATGAGCTCAGAGGGGGTGATTTTCACGCTGCCAAGTCCTTCATCATCGAATCGGCTCATCACTTTCCCAACAAGGTGAGTACACATCTCATAGTAGGCCTGGGCGAGACAGACGAAGAGCTTCTCTCCATCGCTCAAGAATTTATAGATGCCCGGGTGTTGGTCAGTCTTTTTGCCTTCACTCCGGTGAGGGGGACACAAATGGAATCACACCCCGCACCACCATTGGCAAGGTACAGAAAACTCCAGTTCGCGGTCCATGCGATGGCAGAGGGATCCATTAGATTTCAAAACCTTGAATTCACTCCAGAAGGCGAGTTGGCTACCGTAGTCGACTTGCCATTAGCAAAGCGAAGGAGAGCGGTTTCCACCGCAGGATGTCCCGGTTGTACAAGACCTTTTTACAACGAACGTCCTGGTGGAGTTATCTACAACATACCACTGAAGGAGGGGTGCGAGGTTGAAGCTTCTGACGTTTAAAGGAGGCGTTCATCCACCTTACAGAAAAGAACTCGCTTCTTCAAAACCTATCGAGGTTTTACCACCACCGTCGGTGGTGAAAGTGTTTCTCGCCAATCACGGGGGCGCTCCCGCAAAGCTTTTGGTAAAAGAAGGTGACGTCGTAAAGCTTGGACAGAAGATTGGTGAAGCTGCTGGATTCATCTCCGCCAACGTCCATGCTTCACTGGCGGGAACAGTTAAAGGTGTTGAAAAGATCCTTCATCCAATTCAAGAAAGACCTATGGAAGCCGTGGTAATCGAGAAGAGCGAAGGTGTGGAGGAGTGGGAGTTGATTACCCCCCACGGTGACTTCAACCGTTTCACACCGAAAGAGGTTGTGGATATTATCAGGGAAGCGGGTATCGTGGGACTTGGTGGTGCCATGTTTCCAACCCATGTTAAATTGGTCCCACCAGAGGGAAAGAAAGTCGATCTGCTGGTGATCAACGGTGCTGAGTGTGAACCTTACCTGACCGTTGACCATCGTCTGATGCTCGAAAAGTCGGCGGAGATCGTGAAAGGCGTGAAGGTACTGATGCACGCCCTCGGTGTGACACGGGCCATCGTAGGGATCGAATCGAACAAATTTGACGCTGTGGAGAAGATGAAAGCGGTCTGTCGAGGAGAGCCCATCGAAGTAGCGGTGTTGAAAACAAAGTATCCTCAGGGTGCTGAAAAGCAGTTGATCTACGCTCTCACAAAGCGGATCGTTCCATCTGGAGGTTTGCCTTTAGACGTGGGAGTCGTGGTTCAGAATGTGGGCACATGTTTTGCCGTTTACGAAGCTGTGGAACACGGCAAGCCTTTGATCGAGAGATGCTTAACTGTTACTGGCAAAGGTGTGAAAAATACGGCAAATCTTGTGGTAAGAATAGGAACTCTGACATCCACTATTTTAGATCATGTCGGTGGGTTTGCCGACAACGTCGACAGGGTTCTCTTCGGTGGTCCCATGATGGGTATTGCGGTTCGGAGCCTGGATACGCCGATTCTCAAGGGCACCTCTGGAATCACTGTACTAACAAAAGAGGAAGTGAAAGGTCCACCTCAAAAAAGCTGTATCCGGTGTTCACGTTGTGTAGAAGCTTGTCCCATGAATCTTCAGCCGTACCTGCTCGATCTGCTCGCAAAGAAGCGCCTCTACGATCAGGCAGTGGAACAGGGTTTGATGGACTGCATTGAATGTGGGAGCTGTTCGTACATCTGTCCTTCGGGCATAGAGCATGTGAAGTCCATAAAGCTTGCCAAGAAAGTTTACAGAGCACTCCGTGGAGGTGGCAAAAAATGAAGTTGAACGTCGCAACCTCCCCACATATAAAGAGCACCGACTCTGTGTTCAAGATCATGACAGACGTCATCTTGGCACTCGTACCTGCACTCATCGCGGCCGTCTACTTTTTCGGTGTCCGCGCGCTTCTTCTTGCAGTGTTGGGCATCGTTGGTGGCGAAACGATAGAGATCTTCATCATGCGATACATAAGAGGTGTCAGGGACTTCAAGCCCGATGGAAGTGCCGCGGTTACCGGATTGCTCTTGGCGATGAACGTCAACGTTGGGTTACCCTTATGGGTTTTCATCACTGGGTTGATAGCCGCGCTCGTGCTTGGGAAGCACGTCTACGGTGGTCTTGGGAAGAATCCCTTCAATCCAGCGCTGGTGGGTAGAGTCTTTTTGCTCGTTTCCTTTCCAAGCTATATGACCACCTGGTGGGCTCCGAAGTACTGGAAGCTTGAAGCGTTGACCACAGCTACACCTCTCGGTTTGCTCAAGGAAGGAGGAGCCAGCGCTGTCAACTTTTCCTACTCCCAGTTATTTCTAGGGAATGTGGGTGGATGTCTTGGTGAAGTCAGCACCCTCGCTTTGATCATCGGTTTCCTTTATCTAGTCTTTAGGAAACGCATCAAAATTCTGATTCCCATTAGCTATCTGGGAGTGGTGCTGATCCTCTCCTCCATCTTTTGGATGGTCAACCCCGAGCGCTTCGGAGATCCTCTCCTCCATCTCCTTTCAGGAGGTTTGATGCTCGGTGCTTTGTTCATGGCCACGGACATGGTTACCACTCCTATGACGCCGAAAGGACACTTGATCTTCGGAGCTGGCTGTGGCGTGATAACTATGGTAATTCGATATTTTGCGGGATATCCCGAAGGTGTCTCATTCTCGATTTTGATTATGAATTCCCTGACACCGCTCATAGACATCTACACACGTCCCAAGGTCTTCGGGGAAGATATGGGAGTGAGAGGGCGATGAGAGAAGTACTGAAAACCGGTTTGATCCTTTTTGTCTTTACTTTAACCGCTGGATTGATACTCGGTCTCGTCTACTCCATAACCAGCCCGTACATTGGCAAAGCAGAGTTGAATTTCAAACTCACCTCCATAAAGGACGTGATGACAGATCCGGTCACTGGAGAACTTCTCATCTCGCCGGAGGATCTGCCCAGGTCCTTAGAGGAGTTGGAACAGAAGATCTACAAAAGTGACGATTCTGGAATCCTTTACACTTCCACCAAGTATGGTGGCAGGGTACATTCTCCTGCCTACCTGTTCACTTCTCGCGATGACAAAGAAATATACGTGTTGGAAGGTTCTGCGATAGGTTACGGTGGAAGTGTTGTGTGTGTCGCGGCTTTTGTGAAAGAGCCAGGCGGATTCAGGATGAACGCTCTAAGAGTTATTTCCTATTCACAGGAGACGCCGGGACTTGGGGCAAAGATCGGTGAGGAAGAAGTGATGAGGCGCTTCTATCCTGTTCCTCCTGAAGCACTCGAAAAAGGACTGAGAGTAAACAAAGACGCGGGCGTCGTTCCCACAAACGATTCAGAAAGGATCAAATACCTCAGAGAACACGAAGGAGTGATTCAGACCAGTGATATCATGACTGGTGCGACGTTGACTCCTCGTGCTGTGGTGAACACTATCAACACTATGTACGAGTTTTTAAGGGGTGAGGTCGATGAGTGATGTGAAGAATCTTACCAAAGGTTTTTTCAAAGAAAATCCCACCTTTGTCCAGGCGTTGGGGATGTGTCCTACCCTCGCCACTACCACTTCGGCTGTCAATGGCTTAGGTATGGGGCTGGCCACGCTTAGCGTTCTCACACTTTCCAACATAGTGGTATCGCTGATAAGAAAAGTCGTGCCCGAAAAAATCAGGATTCCCATATACATCGTTGTGATCGCTTCGTTCGTCACTATCGTGGACTTGATCATGCATGCCTTCACATACCAACTTTGGAGAACTTTGGGGCTCTTCATACCGCTGATTGTTGTGAACTGTATAATACTGGGGCGCGCTGAAGCTTTCGCTTCCAAAAACGGAGTGCTCGATTCCTTGTTCGATGGGCTCGGCATGGGGCTTGGATTTACTGGAGCACTGATACTGCTTGGAAGTGTGAGAGAACTTCTGGGTAGCGGTACGGTCTTCGGTGTACCCATTTGGGGAAAGGCCTTCAACGTTTTTACGATGATCCTACCCCCCGGTGCCTATATAGCGCTGGGAATGTTAGCGGGACTCTTCACTTTCATAGGGATCAAACGCAAAGAACGACAAAAAGCTAAATCCAACACGGAGAAGGTGAAAGCATGAAGTTGTTTTTCATCTTCCTCTCAGCGGTACTGGTGAACAATTTCGTCCTTGCGCGCTTCCTTGGTATATGCCCATTTTTGGGTGTATCCAAGCGTTTGAGTACCGCCACAGGTATGGGGATGGCGGTGATATTCGTCATGACCATGGCTTCGGTTATCACGTGGTTACTCAATCAGGTCTTGGTTGCCATGGGGCTGGAATTTTTGACAACCATCGTTTTCATCCTAATAATTGCGACTCTCGTTCAGTTTGTAGAACTTTTCATGAAAAAGAACAGCCCAGCACTTTACGAAGCGCTTGGTATATACTTACCCCTCATCACCACCAACTGTGCCATCTTAGGCTTGGCGCTGCTCAACGTGCTCTATGGATACACTCTGCTTGAAACTGTGGTACACTCGGTGGCGGCTGGCGTCGGATTCACCTTGGCGTTGGTGATATTTGCTGGAATAAGAGAGAGGCTTGAACTCGTGGACATGCCCGAATCCTTCAAGGGATTGCCGGGAGCGCTTGTAACAGCTGGGTTGCTCTCACTGGCGTTCATGGGATTTCAGGGGATGGTGAAGTTTTGAGTCGCGTTGCTCTGGAATCAACGGTCATAGCCCATGGACTTCCACGTCCCATCAACTTAGAAGTGGCGTTTCAATTGGAAGAACTCGTTCGTTCCAAAGGATGTGAACCAAAGACTGTAGGTGTCGTGCAGGGTGAGCCCAAGGTTGGACTCACCAAAGAGGAAATCACCGCTTTGGCTACCAGTACAGATGTGATGAAGGTGGGTACAGCGGAAATCGCTCTCGCAGTGGCTCAAAAACGCTGGGCAGCGACCACGGTTAGTGCTACAATGCATTTGGCGAAGACCGTGGGGATAGACGTGTTCGCCACGGGAGGTATAGGCGGGGTTCACAGCGGCGAATGGGACGTCTCCCAAGACCTCAAGGAATTGTCCAGAACGCGCATGATAGTGGTGAGTGCTGGAGCGAAGTCCATACTCGATCTTCGTCAAACCTTGGAGATGTTGGAAACGTTGCAAGTGACAGTTGTGGGGTACCGAACAAGTGAATTTCCAGCGTTTTACAGCAGAAGCAGCGGTTTAAAAATAGCGTGTGTGGACAGCGTTGAGGAAATAGTAGAGGTTTACAGAACGAAAGAGCATCTGGATCTTCCGGGCGCTCTTCTCGTGTGTAATCCCATACCGGAAGATGCCGAAATATCACCAAAAGAGTTTGATTCATGGAAGAAAGAAGCCATCCAAAAAGCCAAAGCGGAAGGTATTGTAGGCAAAGCTTTGACACCTTTTATCCTTTCAGAGATTGCGCGGATCTCCAACGGTGCCACTGTGAGAGCCAATGTGGCGCTTTTGAAGAACAACGTGGAATTGGCGTGCTCCATTGCGAAGACGATGCGAGGAGGTTGATATGAAAGAGGTAGCTACTGGTGAGAAAGCGAAGGTGATAGCAGTACTCACCACGAAGGATGATTACGCCAAAGAAGAACTGGAACGCTTGGTGGAAACGGCAGGAGGGGAAGTTGAAGACGCGATCTTCTACACGAGAAAACCCGATCCCGCAAATTATTTAGGAAAGGGGAAGCTCGAAAAGCTCAAAGCTATGGTGGAAGTTTATGAGGCGGACCTCGTGGTCTTCGACAGCGAACTCACACCATCTCAACAGCGTAACCTGCAAGATGTTCTTGACACGAGGGTGATAGACCGTTCTGAATTGATATTGGATATCTTTGCTATCCATGCAACCACCAGAGAAGGGAAACTCCAAGTAGAATTGGCGCAGCTACAGTATGAATTGCCACGACTTGTGGGAAGCGGTAAAGTTCTATCGAGATTGGGCGGCGGAATTGGTACGAGAGGTCCCGGAGAGACAAAACTGGAGACGGATCGTCGAAGGATCTTGAGGAGGATCTCGCAGCTCAAGAAGGAACTGAAAGAAGTCGAAGTGGAGAGAGAAGTTCAGCGGAAAGGACGCGTGGAAAATCACATCCCGATGGTAGCCATTGCTGGATACACCAACAGCGGGAAGTCGACGCTTCTTCGAGCGCTTTCGAACACGGATGTTCTCGCCGCGGACCAGCTTTTTGCTACGGTTTCTCCAAAATCTGCAAGAGTAAAGCTTCTATCCGGGCGTGAAGCCGTTTTTGTCGACACTGTGGGATTTATCGAGCGCTTGCCTACCCAACTGATTGAGTCGTTCAAGTCCACCCTTGAAGAGATCGCGTACTCCGACTTGATCCTTGTTCTTGGCGATCTCTCCAATCTAAAACGTTTGAGGAGACAGCTGATAACGGTGGAACAAGTGCTCGCGGAAATCGGAGCGGGAAACATCCCTCGCATTCTAGTGCTCAACAAGTTGGATCTTTTAGACCACGCGGATATTGCAGCTATAGAACACGAATTTCCTACAGCCGTCTTCGTATCAGCGAAGCGAGAAATCGGCCTTTCGACACTTCTCAAACACGTGGAGCGTGCCCTTGCAGAAAGGGAGAACCTGTACGAACTGTCCATACCCTGGGAGAAGTGGGGACTCTTCTCCAGCTACAGGGACCATGTGACTGTCATATCAGAGCAATATGAAGAAAACCTAATAAAGGTAAAATTCATCTGCTCGCCCGAGCTGTATTCAAAACTTTCATCGTTGAAACTGGAGGGTGGAGGATGACAAGAATATTGACGATAATGCTCGGTTTGCTCTTGTTTGTTGGAATCACTGCAGCGGAGATTCTTTACTTCCCTTCTCCGCAAACCGTCGTTTCTTCAGGTTTTGGCGAGTTTAGACCCTCCTCGTCTGGTCTGATGCCTCATTTTCATCTTGGTGTGGACTTTCCAACGTACGCTCGTGAGGGAGTGGAAATAAAGTCCATCGGGGATGGTTACGTTTACAAGATAGAGATAGATGAAGACAGCATCTATGGATACACAGTCTATGTTAAGAACAAAAACTTCATTTCTTTGTATGCACACCTTTCTGCCTTTGGTGAACGGTTCCAAGCCATAGCGGAATCGTTGAAAAGGGAGTTTCCTGATCAGCGAGTGGAGGTCACGTTTCCCGAAGGCGAGATATTCATCCGAGCCGGCGAGATCATCGGGTACTCTGGCAGGACAGGAGATGTGCTGGCTCCTCACTGTCATCTTGAACTTAGAGACTTAGAGAACAAGACGGCTTTGAATCCCATACCTGTTCTCAACGTTGAAAAACCCGATGGATTGAAAGTCGTGATAGACGAGGTGAGAATCGATGGGGAATCTTACCCGGCGACGTCTGATATCATACCCTTTAAATCCGATATTCCCAAGATCGAAGTTTCTGCCTATTTGACTTACGGTACCACGGTGATCAATCCTTACGAGGTTGCGCTGAAGATAGACGGTAAAGAAGTATACCGCATCTCCTTTGATACTATAAGGCTTTCAGAGTTTACCAGCGCTTACGAAGTCTACGGGAAGGGCAGTACTTACAGAAAGTACTGGTTTAAGATGTACTCAAGTGAACCCCTCTCCGTCATCAAAACTAATGCTTGGCGTGATATTCCAAAACTGCCCGATCGCGTGCAGGTGGATGTAATTGTGAAAAGTTTTTGGGACGACGTGAAAAAAGTACAGTTCGAGTTGGTGAGACGATGATCTTCAAAAAACGTAAGAAAGATGTGAGTAAGAATCCGTTTTACGATGAACGCGACACACTCGTTCTTTACTTAAGATGTGACAAATGTGGAGAGGTTTTCATGAGTCACATACGCAAAATGACCGAGCTTTTCGCGGATTACCAGAATAATCGCTATGTTTTGAACAAGGAGTACATAGGATCTCAGTGCCCGAACCGTATCCAAGTCAGAGCCGTTTTCAAACCGAACTACAGACTTGAGAGCTTCGAAATATCTGGTGGTACATTCATCACGAGAGAAGAGTATGAAGAATCCTTCGAGAAGGGGAGGTGAACGGCGCAAAGCCAGGAGAATGGTGAAAAGACTTTTTACAAGCGAAAGTGTGACAGAAGGACATCCCGACAAGCTCGCTGATCAGATTTCAGACGCCATACTCGATGCCATACTTGAACAGGATCAAAGGGCGCGAGTCGCGGTAGAAACACTCGTGACCACGGGTATGGTTACGGTGGTTGGCGAGATCAGTACGAGAGCATACGTGGATATACCTAAGATCGTCAGACGATGTGTTTTAGAGGTCGGTTACACGAGAGCGAAGTACGGCTTTGATGGAGAAACGTGCGGTGTGATAAGTTCCATCGACGAGCAATCTCCAGATATCGCTCTGGGTGTGGATAAATCTTTAGAAGCTAAAAAAGGTGAGATAGACGCGTACGACGAGCTCGAGCTGCTGGGGGCAGGAGATCAAGGACTGATGTTCGGATACGCCACAAACCAGACACCTGAACTTATGCCTCTGCCAATAGTGTTGGCACACAAACTGGCGCGACGGCTGGCAGAGGTTAGAAAAAAGAAGATCCTTCCTTTCTTGAGACCTGACGGGAAAACGCAGGTGACCGTAGAGTTCGACGAAAAGAACAGACCGGTGGCACTCCACACGATTCTCGTATCTACTCAACACGATCCCAATGTAACGCAAGAAGAAATAAAGGAAGCACTTCTCGAGCACGTCATCCATCCTGTTGTCCCCGAAGAGTTGTGGACGAACAAAACCAAGGTGTTGGTAAACCCCACAGGTAGGTTTGTGCTTGGTGGCCCCATGGCGGATACCGGGCTGACGGGTAGGAAGATCATCGTCGACACCTATGGCGGTTGGATTCCCCACGGTGGAGGAGCTTTCAGTGGGAAAGATCCCACAAAGGTGGATAGATCGGCTCATTATATGGCACGCTACGTTGCCAAAAATATCGTTGCAGCGGATCTTGCCGATGAAGTTCTCATCCAAGTGGCCTATGCCATTGGGGTCGCGCATCCTGTCTCCTTGACGGTCGACACGAGAGGAACGGCGAAAGTGGATGAGGAGAGGCTTCAGAAGGTGGTTGAAAAGATGTTCGACTTTCGACCAGGTGCTATAATAAAGCGGTTCCAGCTCTTGAGACCTATATACAAGCAAACAGCGGCTTACGGTCATTTCGGTCGGGACGATATAGATCTGCCATGGGAGCGTCTCGATTCGGTGGAAGAACTGAGGTCGGAATTCGCTGTGTGATAAAGGAGGGTGAACTGTGGCCAACACGAAATCCGCGGCAAAAAGAGCTAGGCAAGCCGAAGTGCGAAGACTCAGAAACAAATCTTATAAGACCAGGTTCAAAAACGCTGTGAAGAAGGTTTTGAAAGCAATAGAAACCGGCGACGTGGAAAATGTGGAAAGGCTTGCAAAAGAAGCGGTTGTTGCCATAGATAAGGCGGCACAAAAGGGCGTAATTCACAAGAATCAAGCAGCTCGCAGGAAGTCGCGGTTGATGAAGAAAGTCAACACCTTTTTGGCTTCGGCTCGAGGACAAGCAGCTGTGGATGCTTGAGGTTGTTGAAAGAGTACTCGATTTCATTCTGCCGAGATTCTGCCCTTTGTGTGGGAAGAGGGTAAGATTTTGGAGTATTGTTTGTGATAATTGTTTGAACGCTTTTGAGGGTCCCCTGACGGGGACCTTTTCGGTTTATCAGCCGTTGGATGGTACGTATCATTTTTGGTGGTATGAAGACGTTGTAGAAAAAGCTGTAAAGCTCTACAAGTATGCGGATCGTTTCTCATTAGCGAAGGTTCTGGCTGTGTGGCTTGATCGTACCATGCGTTATTACTCTTTGCACAACCTTCCCGTTACCTTCGTGCCCACCACTCCGAATGCTTTCAAAGAAAGAGGATTTGACACAATGAAACGGGTTTCAGAAAAACTCGAAAGGATAGGATATGCGGTTGTCGAAACGCTTACTGCAAGAGATGTCCCTTCTCAGGCGGCTTTGAGCAGAAGAGAGAGATTGCGGAACGTCCGAGGGAAGTATCGAACATTGAGTGAGACATGGCTGCCTCCGGAGCTCGTTATCATAGACGACGTGTATACTACCGGTGCTACGTTGGAGGAATGTGCGAGGGTTTTAAAATCTCAGGGTGTGAAGCACGTGATTGGCGTGACGGTGGCGAGAGTTAAAAAAGATCAAATCAGCAAGAAAACGATGTAGTTCAACGACCTGTGTTCTGGCTTCTCAATGAATTTCTGTCAGATAGGCATTAGTGAGAGCCGATAACGGATCCAAGGCAGCTTAAAAATCACAGGACCCCTCCACTTGGAGGGGTCTTTTCATTTTGGCTGGGAGGGGAGGACTCGAACCTCCACTAGCAGATCCAGAGTCTGCCGTCCTGCCATTAGACGACCTCCCAACGGCACCACATATTATATCACCACACCAACGAGATAGTTTTACACGTGTGTGAACTGGATCGTTCCGCACCTTATTTGCTACTCCTAACGTTCGAAAAGCATCGAACCGAAGTTCACGTGGCATGAACTATTCACCTATTCACCGGAGGAGGAAGGGGTGAATCCCTCACATCCACACAGCTCGCACTCGCTTTTTTCCTCGTTTGCATCCACAAAACGGCCCACGCGAAGAGATGGAGGATTTCACATTGCAGGATGCTTGTTGTGCTTCGCTTTCTTCCTCGCTCACACTCACCAACGGACGAAAGTGATGAATCCCACACGCTCACACAGCTTGCACTCGCTTTCTTCCTCGTTTGCATCCACAAAACGGCCCACGCGAAGAGATGGAGGATTTCACATTGCAG
>Ga0180300_10000161_pt1 | contig 26433 bp, 21 predicted proteins | sample GuaBasSediGuay15_FD_121798 | JGI IMG/M metagenome (GOLD analysis project Ga0180300, IMG submission 121798) | Subseafloor sediment microbial communities from Guaymas Basin, Gulf of California, Mexico - Guay15, Core 4569-2, 21-24 cm | ecosystem: Environmental > Aquatic > Marine > Hydrothermal...
GAGTTGGTGAGACTTTTATGGTGGGTTGTACACGAAGGGCAGGAATTTTGCAGGCCTCTACATTATGCACCACTTCCAGAGGATGTGGTTAAAAAAGCAGAGAATATTATCAAACAGGTTACTTATAATGGCATTTTTCTTTTGAAAAACAGGTGATTTTCCCGTTTTTCAAAAAAATGTTTAATCATCTGTTTTCTTTCTTTGTCATTTGCGGTAAAATTTATATAATTTTAACCAATAATAAAGATATAATTTATTCAAACAGGTGTAAGAGAAAGCTGGTTATTGATTGAGAGAAAACCGGGTGAAAAAGAAGACCGGACAGATGGAACAGCACAGTTCTCATGCTTCAGCTCAAGCTGAAAGTAAACCCGAGACTTTAATCCAGAGTTTGGGCAAAGCTGGCAGATCAGAAAGGGTCTTTCGGGCAATTCTGTATATTTCGGCTCTTTGTTTGGTGATTCTTATAGGCGCTATTTTTCTTTCACTCACTGTGTATTCTTGCCCATCGATTAAAAAGTTTGGATTTAAGTTTCTCCTGGGAAGAGATTGGGATCCTGTATCTGGTCAGTTTGGTGCACTTCCTTTTCTTGTTGGTACCCTTCTTACCTCCTTTTTAGCTCTTTTAATCTCAACACCTTTTTCCATCTCCATATCTTTATTTTTGGGGGAGTATTTCAGAGAAGGGATAGTATTTTCCTTTCTCAAAAGCGCTATAGAGATTCTGGCGGGAATTCCTTCTGTAATTTACGGGTTCTGGGGACTTTTTGTTTTAGTTCCATTGATAAGAGCAATGCAGCTAAAATTAGGAATTATGCCTTATGGGGTGGGAATATTTACTGCTTCCCTTATACTTTCTGTGATGATTATACCTTACTCTGCCTCTATTGGAAGGGAAGTAATACAAATGGTTCCCTCTGGACTTAAAGAAGCAGCTTTTTCCCTTGGTGCGACACGACTGGAGGTGATAAGAAGCATCATTCTTCCCTATGCCCGTTCAGGAATAGTTGCAGGAATTTTACTTTCTCTGGGAAGGGCTCTGGGAGAAACTATGGCGGTCACTATGGTGATTGGTAATGCCAATATTTTGCCAGGAAGTATTTTTAGTCCGGCGAATACCATGGCCAGCGTTATTGCTAATGAGTTTACAGAAGCAACAGAGACGGTGTATTTATCTTCTCTGGTTGAGATAGGTCTTTTACTTTTTATTGTTACCATGATTGTGAATATGATTGGCAGGCATATTGTAAAGAAAATGAGCGTGGAGTCCTGATATGCAAGAAGATGTTATTCACCGTAGAATATTAAAGGACAGAGTCTTCAAAGGTTTTATAATATTTTTTTCTTTTGTATCTATTGTTCCTCTGCTTTTTATTCTTCTTTATATAATTCAAAACGGTATTGCAGCCGTTAACTGGCAATTTCTTGTTCATCTTCCCAAACCTGTTGGTGAGGCTGGTGGAGGGATTTCCAACGCCCTGGTAGGTACCTGTATTTTGATACTTATCTCCTGTATATTAGCCATCCCTGTGGGAGTTCTGGCTGGTGTTTATCTTTCCGAGCATCGAGAAGGTAAACTCTCGTATCTGGCAAGACTTTGTGTAGAAGTACTGCAGGGAGTGCCTTCTATTGTAATTGGTATTATTGCCTATGTGTGGGTAGTTCTGCCTCTGGGCAAATTTTCTGCATTTTCCGCAGGTGTTGCCCTTGGTATTATGATGTTGCCGGTAATTGTAAGGACTACGGAAGAAACCCTGAAGCTTGTTCCTCATCCACTCAAAGAGGCCTCTTTAGCATTGGGGGTGCCCTATCACAGGACAATTCTTAAAGTAATTTTGCCTGCAGGAATGAGCGGAATTATTACTGGAATTTTGTTAAGTGTGGCACGAATTGCTGGTGAGACGGCACCACTCCTTTTCACTGCTTTTGGTAGTCCTTTTATGAATCTTAATATTTTTAAACCCATAAGTGCCCTGCCCCTTTTGATCTTTAAATATGCAACAAGTCCTTACCCTGAGTGGCATTCTATAGCCTGGGGGGCTTCTTTTGTACTGGTAGTATTTGTTCTGGTGTTAAATCTTATTACCAAGCTGGTGACCCGGAAATGGAAGGTACAATTTTAAAGATTGAAAATCTATCTGCTTATTTTGGGGAGCAGCAAGTATTGAAAGATATCAATATGTCTATCCCCAGAAAAAAGGTAACCGCCATTATGGGACCTTCAGGATGCGGGAAGACAACTCTTATCAGATGCATCAACAGAATGCACGAACTTGTACCGGGTGCAAGAGTAACTGGCAGGGTTCTTTTGGGTGGTAAAAATGTTTATACTATGGATCCCATAATTGTTAGAAGGAAAATAGGAATGGTTTTTCAGGAACCCAACCCATTTCCTACCATGAGTATATATGATAATGTGATTGCAGGATATAAGTTAAACGGAATAAAAATATCCAGAGAGGAGCAGGATAGGATTGTTGAGGAGTCTCTGAAAAAGGTAGCATTGTGGGATGAGGTCAAGGATTCTTTACACAGAAGGGGGACGTTTTTCTCCGGTGGTCAGCAACAAAGACTGTGTATAGCTCGTGCGCTGGCAATGGAGCCAGAAGTACTTCTGCTTGATGAGCCTACTTCTGCTTTAGACCCGAAGGCTACCTCCCGGATTGAAGAGTTAATCACCGCTCTTAAAAGGCATGTTACTATTATTTTGGTTACCCATAATATTGCCCAGGCAGCGAGAGTCTCTGATTTTACGGCCTTTTTATATGTAGGTGAATTGATTGAGTTTGGACCATCTGAGAAACTCTTTTCTGTACCTGAAGATAAAAGGACAGAAGAATATTTAACAGGAAAATTTGGATAGGAGGCAGGATGCTAAGGGAAAAATTAACCACTCTTAAAAAAGACCTGATAGAGTATGCTACTCTGGTAGAACGTATGATTGAGGATAGTGTAAAAGGGCTGTTGCAACGGGACAGCCAGCTTCTTGAGGATGTGATAGAAAAAGAGGAGCCAGAGGCAAATGAGTGGGAAATGCAGCTTGATGATTTGTGCACCAACTTAATTGCTCGATACCAGCCTAAGGCGAAGGACCTGAGAGTAATACTGATGGTTTTGAAGATGAATAATGATCTTGAGAGAATGGGTGATCATGCTGTAAACATTGCAGAAAGCAGTCTTTTTCTTGTAGCAAGGCCCCTGGTAAAACCATTAATAGATATACCAAACATGGCAAAGATTGCAATGAAAATGTTAAAGGACAGCATAAATTCTTTTATAGATGAGAATGCAAAATTAGCCAAGGATGTTTGTGAAAGGGATGATACTGTCGATGCCCTAAGAGATCAGATTATAAGAGAACTGATTACTTTTATGAGTTCAGACCCTTCTACTATAGAGCGCTCTTTTCATTTGATAAGAATCTCCACTAATTTAGAACGCATAGCCGATCTATCAACAAATATCTGTGAAGATGTAATATTTATGGTTGAGGGAAGAGTTATAAAACACCACAGAGAAGAGCTAAATTAGCCCTGATTTTTCCAGAACATCGGGAACGTACCTGTCCCATCCAAGAGGCATAAGGTGTACTCCCTGACACATTCCTTTGAGTTCTTTTATCAGAGATGCTGCTATCTGGATGCTTTTTTTGGGGCGCTCCTCCTTAGGTGCTGCAGCCATTATTTTTATGAGATTGTCCGGAACAAATACGCCCGAAACGTTAGCATTCATAAATTTTGCCATACCAGCTGACTTTAAAAGAACTATACCCACCATTACAGGAACCTTGATGTGTTCCACTTTGCGGATAAACTCCTCAAACTTTTTAACGTCATAGACGGCCTGGGTCTGGAAAAATTGGGCTCCAGCTTCTGCTTTCAGCTCCATCTTGATTATCTGAGGCTCAAGAGGGTCTGCCCCTGGATTGGCTACTGCTCCCAGACAGAAATCTGGAGAGCCATCCAATTTGTTTCCCACCAGATCTTTTCCTTCCATCAGAGTTTTTGCTGCCCTTATAAGGTTTACCGAGTCAAGGTCAAAAACAGGCTTTGATTCAGGGTCATCACCCAGGACATTGTGGTCACCGGTGAGGCATAAAACATTTTCCACCCCCAATACATAAGCTGAGAGAAGATCCGACTGAAGAGCCAATCTATTCCTGTCTCTACAGGTTAACTGAAATACAGGTTCAAGCCCTCTTTCCTTTAGCAGTTTGCAGACAGCAAGTGAGCCCAATCTCATTACTGAACTTTGAAGGTCGGTAACGTTTATGGCATCAACCTTTCCTTTTAACTCCTCTGCTTCTTTAAGAACAGGTTCTATGTTTGTTCCCTTGGGAGGACCAATTTCGGAAGTAACGACAAATTTTCCTTTGTTGAAAAGTTCGGTGAGTTTCATTTTACCACCTCTTTTTCCTCTTCTTCAAATTCCAGGGCCCAGAAGATACTTTTCTTTCTCGTTGCTGGGGGTTGCATTAAATTCCAGTTACGAGGAGGATTGATTCTTCTCAAATTTTCGAGCTTACCTATCTCTTTTAACCTTTCATAGATTTTTGTCCAGGCACAATCCTTCTCCGGATCTACCTCACACCTGCCCTTGTCTGAACCACCACAGGCTCCATTTACCAGGTTTTTTGGACAGTTAGCGTAAGGGCATATTCCTCCTGTTACATCCAGCTTGCAGTCCCCACATTGAAGACATCTTTCCTCTCCAGTCCAGACTCCTGAAAATCCTCCCATGTAAATGGTGTTGTCTGCTGGATGAACCGGGAGATTAATCATACTGGCAACTGCCTGAACCCCAATTCCACAGGAACTTACCAGGATAGAGTCCGAGTTGTAAATGTTGCTTATATATCTGTTTAGTTTAAGAGCTACCAATACCTTATTACAGGCAAAGTCAACTACAAAGGAGCCTGTTATTTTTTTCCCTTCCTCCTCCAATTTTTTTCTTAACTGGTCAAGTCCTTTTTTTCCCCCTGTTTGACAGGCTTCTGAACATCCTCCACAGGCTATAAGAAAGATATTTTTATCTTGGGTAAGAGAATTTAGTATTTCATCCCACGGTTTTCTTTCAGAGACTAACATAGTCCTCCTCCCTTCAATAAATCTAACTCACCAGGAACTTTGCCAGATTTTTCCTTTTGGGAGTTATAAGATGAACTGCACAGGCAAGACAGGGATCAAAAGACCGCACACATCTTACAATCTCAAAAGGATTTCTGGAGTCTTTTATTTTTAAGCCGAGAAGGGCCTTCTCCAGAGGTCCTGGATTATCCTCATCATCTTTTGGAGAAACATTCCAGGTAGTGGGAACCACCAGTTGATAATTATCTATTATCTTATCTTTTATCCTTATCCAGTGCCCCAGTGCTCCACGAGGAGCTTCAGTTATCCCTATTCCTTCTGCCTGGTCAGGAAGAGAATAGGGGGTGTAAACTGGTTCATCAACTTTTAGCTGTAGAGTCCACTCGGCCATTTTGTCAGCAACCAGTTTTGCATCAAGTGCTCTTGCGATGTGTCTTCCCAGAGTGGAAGAGAGCAGAGCAGGTTTTCCTCCTATGTAAGGAAGAACGGTTTCCACAGCTTCTTTAACATCTTTTTTATTTCCGTAATATCCAACTATCATTCTTGCTGCAGGCCCCACCTCACAGGCAAGTCCCTTATAACGGGGCGCCTTCAACCAGGAGTAGCCTTTTTCTTTTTTCTCATCTATTTTTGTTATTCCCCGGGAAGGATGTAGATTTGAGGTCTCCTGGGAGTACCAGCTATATTTTACATGCTCTGTGATACCTTTAACATCAAGTGAGTGATAAGTGAAATCTTGAGTTACCACTCCCTGCAAGAAAAGACGCTCTCTTCTGCTCTGGTCTATTTCTTCAGAGTCAAGATTAAAAGCCCCGTAACAGAGAAAATTCTTATGAGATGAGCCCTGATAAAGGTGGTCTTCGTAAAATTTAATCAGGGCTAAGGTATCTGGAAGGTAAAAATTGTCTATAAAATCTCTTATTTCATTCAATCTCCACAAGAAAGATGCTATCTTGTCCGGGGTGGGTTTTTCCGTAACTCCTCCTGCAACCGTTGCGACATTGTGAGGCATTTTTCCTCCAAATATGGCCAGCATCTCGTGGCATTTTTTTCTTATCTCGAGGGCCTTGATGTAATGAGCGGCAAACTCCTGGTTTGTCTTTCTGTCCAGTCTATAGTCTCCTTCATATCTGGGTGTGAAAGGAGAAAGCTCACCTCTTCCCAGAAATTTTTTTAAGGAGATAAGGTCTGCATCTTTTCCTTCATACTCAGACAGTGCTGCAACATCAAAGAAATCCAGAGTAGCAAGATGATAAAAATGGAGAATATGAGACTGGAGAAAATTTGCCCCAAGTATGAGATTTCTAATAATTCTGGCGTTGTCAGGTATAGATTTTTCTACGCCAAATGCGTTATCCAGAGCAAAAACAGAGGCAGTAGCATGGGATGCAGGACATACTCCACAGACGCGCTGGGTAATCTGAGAAGCATCTCGAGGGTCTCTCCCTTTTAAGATTATCTCCCATCCCCTGAAGAGAGTCCCACCAACGCAGGCATCTTTAACCTGACCATTATCCACCATCACCTCAACTTTAAGGTGGCCTTCAATTCTGGTTATAGGATCTATGACGATTTTCTCCATATTAGTTCTCCTTTTCGAGCTGCAATTTAAACTTTTCCCAGGAGGATATCTTTTTGTAAAATGGTCCTGAAACATCAGGAAAAATGGGCTCAACACACCCCAGGCAAGGTGACCCTGCTCCTATGACCCAGTTTACCCCACCATTCCACAGGCGATTGGGACAATCTGCATAGGTAAAAGGACCCTTACATCCAAGCTCGTATAAACACCCTTCTTCACCAAAATTTCTGGCAAATTTACCCTCGTCAAAAAAAGGTCGGCGAGGACAGTTTTCATGAATCAGCCTACCATAGATTAATTTAGGTCTCTTAAGCTCATCCAGCTTTTCGCTTGAGGGAACACCATTGAGGATAATATCGGCAACTGTGGCCACAAACCAGTCAGGATGGGGAGGGCATCCGGGGATATTTATACAGGGAACTTTTATATTCTCCTCTTTGAGAACCTCCATTGCTGATTTTGACCCGGTGGGGTTGGGTTTTGCAGCAGGAATTCCTCCAAAGGCAGCACAGGTGCCCAGAGCTATGATACAGAGTGCATTTTGAGATAATTCCTTGAAACGTGAGTAAACGGTTACAGGTTCACCCTTTTCTTCTCCCACGGTGGCAAATACGCCATTTTTTGCTGTAGGTATTGCTCCTTCCAGCACAAGAAGATAACCGGTCCCCTTACTTTTGGCAAGCATTACTTCTATGGATAACTCACCACTTGCTGCCATTAAGGTGGGATGGAATACAAAGCTTATGTGTTTTCCAGGGACAATCTCATCCAGCAACAAATTTCTTATGGTGGGACTTACAGAATTCATAATAGATACCGAACATCCACTACATCCTGCTCCCTGTAGCCAGATTACTGTCTGCTCTTTCACCTGCATTATCCTCCCCCTTTAAACGAGATAATTAAATTAGGGAAAAATTATACCAGAACATCTTTATTTGTCAACCGCCGCCGCAAAAAAAGAAAAAAGGGACAGACAACTTTTTTTTGACAGGGAAGAGAAATTTGCTATTTTATCGACAATGATAAGAAAAACAGCAGGTATTTTTATTGGGGTATTTTTTTTATTAAACTCTCTCTCTTTTGCTCACCCTTTCCGCCCGGGGGAGAAGCTTTCTTATACCATCAAATTAATTGGAATCCCTGCAGGGAGCCAGGTTTTACAGGTAAAAGAAATTGTTGAGGATGAGACAGGCCCCCTCTATCTTCTCACTTCAAAGGTAAAAAGTTCTGGCGTTGTGTCTTTTTTCTTTCATCTGGAGGACGAGATTGAAAGTTATGTTGATGCAAAAACTCTTTTTCCTCGATTTGTAAGGATAAAAATTCAGGAGGACTCCCGCAGAGAAAATGTGGAGGTTGAGATTAAAAAGGAAGATAAAATAAAAGCTTTCATCTGGGATAAAAAGAGGGAAAGAAAATGGGAAAAGAAGCTTTCTTCCCCTCCTCTTGATATACTCAGTCTGATTTACTGGATAAGGGCACAGGATTTAAAAATAGGAAAAAAGTACGAGGTTCTTTTACTTGATATACCCGGCAGTTTTAAAAAGATTCAGTTTGAGATATCTGGACTCGATAAAGCTTACACCTATCTGGGGGTTTTTTCTGCGCTTGTGTGCGAACAAAAAGGGGTGGAAAATGGAATAAAAGTGTGGTTTTCTCAAGATAAAAGACATCTTCCCCTCTATATTCAAATAGCAACCCCTTTTGGCTATTTAAAGGCAATTCTGCGTGAGATAGGTTAAAATAGCTTGAATTTTACCCCAAAGCTAAGTTTGGTTTCGGGCAATTTATAATCCCTGGATAAAAACCAGTTGCTATTTTCTATTCCAAGTGATGCTTCCCATTCTTTCCTTCTGTAGGTCAGTTTTAATCTAACTCTGGAGTTAGGATCAAGGGTATCTGCAGGGTCAGTAGTATAAAAGCTTTCTCCCAGCCATTCACCTTCTGCCTCAAAGGATAAACTGTCCGTTTCCCTCTTTAGCAGGTATAAGGTTAAAACAGCCTGTAGCAAGCTTTGAGGCTCGTGGGGAATTACCTTATCAGGGTTCTGTTCATTTCTTACATTTTTCCAGGTATAGGAGGGTTCAAAGATTATTGATGGTGTAATCTCCCATCTTCCATTTATGGTTAAGCCCTCTCTTGATAAGGCAACAGTTTGAGGATACAGACGAGGCTCAGAAGAATCGGTATATATCCACACCACATCAGTGCCTCGCTGACTGAATAACCGTAGAGAAATATGGATTGATTTGGACCTGGAATATCCAGCTTCCAGACTGTATTCGGTCATATTTACCGCATCAAGCTGCAAATTTACCTGTGAGTAATCCTTAGGTATATAGGTTGTGGCAAAAGAGGGAAGGTAAAAATTCTTTTTTACATTAAAAGCTGCCTCTAAGCCCTCTTTCCCGTACCAGTGCAATTTTAAAGACCCTACCATCTGGGCTTGCTTGTCCTTTATGCCCTTTACTCCTATTTTTGCGGAGTCTAACGAAAAATTCTGACCAAGAGAAAGAGGATGCAGGGACCTTAGCTCTAATCCTGCCTCAGACCTATTTTGACTTTCTTCAGCGGGACTTATCTGTCTTAAGTTGTCCCAGTTAATATTGCCTTCTACCACCAGAGGAAATTTTTCAGGTTGCACTGCCAGATTAACCCCGTAGCTAAAATCATCGTATTTTTTTTCTTCAGTATTTTCATCCTCTCTTGTCGATTTTTCACCCCATATACTTATTTTCCATCCCTTGAAGATACTTGTCTTTCCGGAGGCATAAATACAGATATCTTTTCTTTTTCCATTTCCAGGGTCAGGCAATGCCAGTATTTTTTGTTTCCCCTGAAGGAATATTTGTGTTTCACTTGCCCCTAACTCACCCCAGCTAACACCACCGGAAATAAGGTCTATTTCCCTGAATAGAGTATTGCCTTGATAAGATGCATATTCAGGAGAGGATTCTCTTTTCATGGTTAAAAGGTATCTTTCACTTTCCTTAGATCTTCCGTAATCCAGTTCATAGTTGAAACCATTTTTATCGTTTAAATCGACCAGGAGAAAGAGAAAGGGGTATTCGGATTTTTGAATTTTTTCGGGGAAATAAACCCTCTCTATAGAAGCTGGCTTAAGAGGGGGATGGATCAAAGTTTTCCCTTCTTCCGGAACCTCAACTACTTCAAAAGCTCTTATTGTTAAAGGTGATTTTTCCTGTTGTAGCTGCTTTAAAACAGCTACAACATACCTTTGACGGAGGGAGGGTTCCAGGGGAAACTCAGGAGATATTTCCTTTTTATACAAAGGGGGAGAAAGGGATACTCGTTTCAGGAAAACCCCGGGATAGGAAGGGTAAAATTGCGGAAAATATGCTTCCTTGCCGAAAAGAGTTACTCGAAAGGGAGGATGAATTAGCTCCTTTTTAACTTCTTTCAAGGGTGCAAAAAATTTCTCTTTAAGTCTTACCTCAGGTAAGGCCGGTCTTTCCAAACCTCTATAATCCTCAGAAGGAGGATGAAAAGAAAATGGGAGAGGAGGGATTTTTTTTAATTTTACCTCGGTAACAGCAAAGGTTTTTGGTATGACCTCTGGAAGAGATAGCTCTGCTTTAAATTCTTCACGAGGTGGCAGCTCAAATTTGCGAGGAATCTGAGTTCTCCTTTTTTCTCCCCGATAGGGCATGTAGTATATCTGGGGTGGTCTTTTGATCTGGAGATAGGACCTGTCCTCTCCTTTTACTATAATTGTCGGAAGTCTGGTTAAAGGTTCCTCAGCTTTGGGTTGAGAGGCTGCAGGCAAAGATACAAAGATTAAAGCTGATACAAATAAAAAAAGATGATTTAACTTCACTTCTGAAGCTCCTTTAATCGCCGCTCTGCTTCTTTAATCCATTCCTTAGTATAATTTTTGGTTTGAATTATCTTGGTGTAAGTTTTTTTCGCCTCCTCCAGCTTGCCGAGGGCTTTGTAACATTCTGCAACCTGGAGTTCCGCATTAAAAGACCACTGTTTAACCTGGGGGAATTTATCAGGTGGGTAAAGAATAGGGACTCTCAAGTATTCCACCACCGCCTTGCTGTAATTTTTCTGTTTAAACCAGCAATCACCGATTCTATATTGAGCTTCAACCAGAATTTCACTTCCTTTGCCGTTTTCTACTACCCAGTTGTAATGCTTTCTTGCCTCAGGGTATCTTTCCTGTTTGAATAAGGCGTTAGCCAGTTTTAGATGTGCCTGTAAGACAAGACGATGCTCAGGATAGCTTTCGATGAATTTCTGGAAACTTTCCTCTGCCTTCTTCCATTCCCCTGAGTTTTCCCAGCAAAGCCCTGCACTGTAAAGGGCATTTAAGAGTATATCCCTTTCCTTGGATGTTTTTAGTGCCTTAAGATAAAAGGTGAGCGCCTGTTTGTATTTTCCCTGTTTAAAAAGAGCATCTCCTAATCTGTAGTTAACTTCTCCCAGGAGAGGACTTTGAGGAAATCGTTTTATAAACTCCTGATAATAAGTAGTTGAATTGAGATACTCTTCAAGCTCATAGCAGGAGTAACCAAGCCAGTAATAGGCAAGGGAAAGATCAGGGCTTTGAGGAAAAAGGTCTATTATTTTTTTTAGCTCATCTGTTGCTTTTTTATAATCTTGTTTTTTTATGTAGTAGTTAGCTATTTTGAACTGAGCAGCATCTGCGTCAGGGAAGGATGGATACTCTTTTACTATTCTGCGAAAAGCCTCCAGAGATTTTTCATCTTCTCCAAGCCTTTGATAAGCCTCCCCTATTTTGAAAAGAGCAGGAGGGATAAACTCACTTTGAGGATAACGCAAAATCATCTTTTTGAAGGTAGAGATAGCCTCGCTGAAGTTTGATTCATTATACAGGCAGTTTGCAACAAGATACAGAGAATGCTCAACCAGCTCCTCCCGAGTTGAAAATTCATCTATAATTTTTTGAAAAGATTTTCTTGCCTCAGAGAAATTTCTCTGGTGGAAATAAGTCCAGCCAATAGCATAATGTGCATCTGGTAGGTTGGGATTTGTGGGAAAGTCTTTAATAAAGCGTTGATACCAGCCCCTTGCCTCATTGTAATTTTTGAGCTTAAAGTAACAGGCACCGGTCTGATAAATGGCAGAAGAGACAAGAGATGAATATTCTTCTTTTCCAATTGTAACAATTACATCTTTCCCGTTCAGGTTTATGCTTATTGTTAAATCTTTTGCTGTTGAGGATATTTTTTTGCTGGCGATGAGTTTATTATAGCTTTTTACTGCCTCTTCAAATTTTTTAATGTTAAAAAGACAGTTTCCTTTCTGGAGCAGTGCATGAGGGAGTTTTCTCGAGGAGGGATAGTTTTTAATTACCTTATCAAAAGCTTCTAAAGCAAAAGTGTAATTATTTTCACCTAAGTAGCACCAGCCTATCTCGTATTGTGAAAGAGCAGCCTCTTTGCTGGTCGGAAACCGGGATATTATCTTTTCAAAATAATCCCTTGCCTGAGAATACCTTGAGATGTTTAAAAGAGCTTCAGCTAACTGGAAGGTTGCCTCAAGCTGATAAGGAGAAGCAGGAAACTCTTTTACTATTCTCTCAAAATGACCTGCGGCTTCTTTGAACTTTTCCATGTCAAAATAACAGTAACCTGCCCCCAGAAGAGCCTCATCCATAAATTCACTATCCTGGTGGAAGTTTATGACATTCTGGTAAGCCTGAATGGCAAGGTCAAATTTTTTCTGATAATAGTAAGAGTCACCAAGTCTGACCCACGCCTCTGGAATATTTACAGATTCAGGGTACTGGGTGATGAAGTCTTGAAAGCTACGGGAAGCTGCAGCGAAGTTTTTTTCTGAAAAATAAGTATAGGCAACCCCAAAATTAGCCTCCTCTCTCCATTCACTTTCTGGACTGGCAAGCTCATTTTGATAAGCCTTTCTTGCTCTTTCATACTCTCCCAGCTGATAAAGAGCTTCTGCCTCCCAGTAAAAAAGATTCGCCCTTTTAAAATCCTCTGCTGCCTCCCTGTAGCTGGCAAGCTCAAAATAGGAAAATCCTCTTTCTGTGTAAACGTCTTTATTGTAAGGCGAGTCTGGATAGGCATTAAGGAAAGAGGTGAATTCTTTTATAGCCTCGGAAAATCTCTTTTCAAGATAAAGCAGTTTCGAGTAAATATACCAGGCCTTCTGGTAGTGTTCAAAACCTGGATAGTTCTCTTTTAACCTCTTAAAAGTTTGAAGTGCTTTGGGATAATCACCTTTCTCGTACTGAATGTAGCCTATAGAATAAATAGCGTAAGGTGCAAGGTCGCTTTTGGGATATTTGTTTATGAGGTTTTGATATGCAGAAAGTGCTTCATCCAATCTTTTTAGCTGATAGTAACACTCTCCTAACTGGTAAAGACCCTTGTCAAGAAATTCACTCCTGGGATAAGCCTTAAGAAGAGTCTCAAATGAGGTTGCGGCCTGGCTATATTTACCAGTTTGCCAGAAACTCATTCCCATCCAGTATTGAGCCTGGTCACAGTTTGGATTATCGGGATATTTCTCTATGAATTTCTGAAATTGCTCTGCAGCAAGTTCAAACTTTCCCTCCTGATAGAGTCCCGCTGCAAAGAGAAGGTCCTCTTCAGGCCCTTTTTGCGCAAAGGATATTGATGTAAGTAAAAAGGTTAAAAAGATAGGCAGATAAAGAAAGACACTTGTTAACAGAACTTTTTTTCTTTTTCTCATTTTTTATCTCCTGGGAATTTCTCCATTTCCATTTTAACATCAGCAAAGTTCTCTGTCAAATTTTCGTCCCTCTGGTGGGTATTCATTACCATGCTGGTAATGGGATGAGAAAGCCGAATATAAGGCAAAATTTCGCTTAAAATCTATCATTTCCTCATCTAAAGGGGATCTTCGTTTTGTTGACAGAGGAAAATTATGAAGTAGTATTATTTACAAAGCCAGAAAGGTCTAAAATGCCCCTTTTTGTCCACCTGCACACCCATAGCGACTACAGTCTTTTAGATGGAGCCTGTAACATTTCCCAATTGGTTGATCAGGCTTATCGATTTGATATGCCTGCCCTTGCCCTGACCGACCATGGAAACATTTTTGGAGCAATAGAATTTTACCAGAAGGCCTCCAGCAGAGGAATAAAACCAATTATAGGTTGCGAGGTGTATATAGCACCCCAATCTCGTTTTAAGAAAAGAAAAACAAGAGGGGAGGAGGTTGCTTATCATCTGACGTTGCTATGCAAAAATAAACAGGGCTACCAGAATCTGATGGAGCTTGTAAGCAAAGGATTTACTGAAGGTTTTTATTATCATCCCAGAGTTGACAAGAGATTGCTTTCCGAGTTAAAAGAGGGCCTTATAGCTCTTTCAGGTTGTATAAAAGGTGAGATCCCCTCACTTTTGATAAAGAACAAGGTGGAAAAAGCCTGTCAGGTCGCAGAAGAGTTTAGAGAAATTTATGGTGACGATTTTTACCTTGAAATTCAGGATACCGGTTTAGAAGAGCAGAAATTAATCAATACCAAACTGAGAGAAATTAGCAAACAGCTTTCCATTCCCCTGGTTGCAACAAATGATGTCCACTATTTACATAAAGAGGATGCAAGAGCACAGGAGGTGCTTCTCTGTATTCAAACAGGAAAGACCCTGGAGGACAGCACCCGTTTAAAATTTTCTTCCTCCGAGCTTTATTTTCGCAGCCCTGAAGAGATGCTGGAAGTGTTTAACTTTGATAAAGAATGTGTCTATCTATCTGGAGAAATTGCTGAAAAGTGCAGTTTGGTTTTGAAAAAAGGAAAAGTATATCTTCCTGTCTACCACCCACCTCAAGGATACAGCCTGGTAGATTATCTGAGAAACCTTTGCCAGGAAGGTCTAAAAAAGCGATATTCTTCTGTTTCCAAAGAGATTCTGGAAAGGCTGAATTATGAACTGGATATCATTTCCAGTATGGGTTATGCTGGCTATTTTCTTATAGTGTGGGATTTCATCAGATATGCCAGAGAAAAGGGTATACTTGTTGGTCCAGGAAGAGGTTCTGTTACCGGATCTCTTGTTGCCTATCTTCTAGGTATTACAGAGATCGATCCTTTAAAATATGGCTTGATATTTGAGAGATTTTTAAATCCAGAAAGGAAAACTCTTCCCGATATAGACATAGACATCCAGGATGAAAGGAGAGGAGAGATAATTGAGTATGTAAAGGAAAAATACGGGGAAGAAAATGTTGCCCAGATCATTACTTTTGGTACAATGGCGGCTCGTGCAGCTATACGTGATGTAGGTAGAGTTCTGGGTATGCCGTATACTGTTGTGGACAAAATTGCCAAGCTTATCCCTCCCAATACAAAGTTAAAAATAGCTATTGAACAAAGTGAAGAAATCAGACAGCTCATAGGCAAAGATAAACAGGTAGAGACTTTATTTGAGATCGCTCAGAGAATAGAAGGTCTGACAAGACACGCTTCAACTCATGCAGCAGGGCTGGTAATAGCTCCCAACAGGCTTACCTCTTATACCCCTCTTTACAGAACTAACCGAAACGAGATCACCACCCAGTATGAAATGCATTCTCTTGAGGCTATAGGTCTTCTCAAAATGGACTTTCTGGGATTGAAGACTCTAAACGTAATTAAGGAAACACTGGATCTTATAAAAAAGTGCCAGGATAAAGAAATCAATCTGGAAAACATACCTTTAGATGATGATGCTACCTACAGGATGCTTTCCCGGGGAGAGACAGTGGGTGTTTTTCAACTGGAAAGTAGAGGTATGCAGGACCTTTTAAAGAGATTGAAACCAGAAAAGTTTGAAGATATTATTGCTGTTCTTGCTCTGTACAGACCGGGTCCTTTGCAAAGCGGGATGGTTGATGAATTTATAAATAGAAAAAATGGAAAAAGCAGGGTAGAGTATTTGCATCCCAAGCTAAAACCTATTCTGAAGGAAACCTATGGAGTAATACTTTATCAGGAACAGGTGATGAGAATTGCTAACGAACTTGCCGGCTTCAGTCTCGGAGAGGCTGATATTTTAAGAAGAGCTATGGGAAAGAAAATACCTCAGCTCATGGAAGAACAGAGGGAAAAATTTATTCAGGGAGCAGCGGAAAGGAAAATAGATGTCCGGGTTGCAGAGAGAATATTTGAACTTATGGCTCATTTTTCTGGATACGGATTTAACAAGTCTCATTCTACCGGATACGCTTTGATTTCTTACCAGACAGCCTTTCTAAAGGCAAATTATCCTCTGGAGTTTATGGCAGCTCTTTTGACTTCAGAAAAAGATAATACCGATAAGCTGGTCTATTATATAAATGAATGCCAGAGAATGGGAATTGAGGTTCTGCCTCCAGACATCAATCAATCCCGGGATAATTTTACAGTAGTGGAAAATTCCTCTCCATCTGATGGCAGCTACCATAAAGGAAAGATAAGATTTGGCTTAACTGCTATAAAAAACGTGGGAGAAGCTGCCATATCATCTATCATCAATGAAAGGGAAAAAAGCGGAGATTTTAAGTCTATTTTTGACTTTTGTCAGAGAGTTGATCTGCGGGTAGTTAACAAGAAAGTTCTGGAGTCTCTGGTTAAATGTGGAGCTTTTGACTCTCTGCCCGGTTACAGGTCTCAGAAGCTGGCAGTGATTGATGAAGCTGTAGAAAAGGCAACAAGACTCCACAGGGATCAGAAAAGAGGACAGCTTTCTCTTTTTGATGACACGGAAGGGAAAGAAGAGATAGATCTGCCCCGAGTTAAGGATATTTCCAGAAGCACGAGGTTAAACTGGGAAAAAGAGCTTCTGGGGATTTATTTATCCGGACATCCCCTTGATGGTTACCAGAAGAGAATAAAAAGTTTTTCTACCCACTCAGGGGCTGAGCTAAGAAAACTGGAAGATGGAAAACAGGTAAAGATAGCAGGAGTTGTAAATACAATCTCGGTTAAGAAAGACAGAAGAGGAAAGCCCATGGCTTTTTTTATCCTGGAGGATACCCAATCAGAGGTAGAGGTGGTGGTTTTTGCCAAGATTTACCAGAGCTGCTCTTCATATCTGAAGGAAGGAGAACTGGTGGTTGTGGAAGGGAGAGTGGATACAACTTCTGATCCACCCAAGATTGTAGCAGGTCAGATATCCCTTTTTTCTGTACTGGAGAAAAAAGGTGGCGACTTCCACATAAGGATTGACCCGGGAAGCTGGAAAAAGGATAAACTGGAGAAGTTAAAGGAAATTCTCCAGCAAAGAAAGGGTAAAAATCCAGTTTATCTGCATTTTCAGGACAAAAGTGGAGAAGGTGTGGTTATTAAATCAAGGTCTTTAAAGGTAGATTTTTCGGAGGAAGTGATCTCACAGATAGAAAATCTGGTGGGGGAGGGGTGTTGCTGGATTGGTTAGGGTTTAAAATATCCCCCCAAGACCGATAAAGAATCTTCCCCCTCTATCTTCATAATCAAAAGGCCAGGCAATGCCAAGACGCATTGTCAGGGAATATTTGCCAAACGGGAGGACTCGCAAACGAAGCTCAACCCCGGCGTCTTTATAAATTTTTACCCCCTCCAGACTTTTGCCTTCTCTCCAGGTAGTCCCCGCATCAAAAAATAAAGCTCCACCTGCTGTATCAAAATATAAGGAAGAGGAACCACCCAGTCTTCTTTTTAAATTAAACCTGTACTCTGCCCTTCCCAGAAGGAGGTTTTCTCCTGCCATAGAATCCAGAAAATTTTGTGGATACCCTCTTAAATCTTTCCATTCCTTAAGAGAGAAAACAATCCGGGGTTCAGAGAGCTTGTTTTCTACTTTTTTATAATGCAGTTGCAGGGCAAAACCTGCACGAGGGGATAATCTAAGGTATTTTTTCAGATTAGCCTGCAGGATGAGGTAATCAATTTCGCTCCCCAGCATTTTGTCTGCCCACTCTCCTCCGATATATACCTTACTTCCTGAGGGCAAAATGTCAGGTTCTCTTACCGGGAGTAGATTAAAGTAGTTTATACCTGCCTCAATTTTTCTAATGCTTCCTTTCCAGGGATAAAGATTTAGCTCAGAGTCAAAAAGAGAACTGTCAAGGTCTTCTTGAGAGTATCCGGTCTGGAGTAGGATTTTATCATTTAAAGGATAATAAATTTGTACAGCTTGTCCTGAGACCTTTACAGGGAAATCTTCTCCGCCAAATTCGGACCATCCTTCCTGATGGTATAAATCTATCCATATTGTGGGCTCAAAGCTTCTATTTATATAAAGAACCTCATACTGGGTATTTCTCGAAAGGTAGGCCCGGCAAATTAATTGGTGTTTTTCCAGTGGGTCTGAGGCATAAGATTCTACTGAGAAAAAGGTTTCCTCATCACTTATCGAAAACCAGGGGAAAATGTAGTGCAGGGTTATCTTAGGACGGTAAGGATAGACTCTCATTTGGGGTGGTTTTTCTTCTTGAGTGATCTGAGCTATTGTTTCCCTTTCTCCCCCAGATGGCAAAGGTTTTTCTTTTTTTCCTTCAAAGGGGAATTGTTGGGAAAGTATCTTTTGGTAGGGAAAGATATAAATGAAAAAAACTCCTCCTTTATAGGCAGAGAAAGCGATCTTCTCTCCATCAGCAGAAATAGCAGGGTCAAAGATTCCTCCCTTCACCAATGTATGTCTTTTCATCTGGCCGGTTTCAAGCTCAAAAGACCAGAGGTTAAAAGCTCTCTCACCTTCTTTTTCGCTGGATTTATCGGAGATAAATATCACCATTTTCCCATCAGGAGAAAAAACAGGACATCTCTCATCAGCCTCATCCCGGGTAAGGGGAAGGATTTTTTTATCCTTTATTCTCATAAGATAAAGGTTTCTTTTACCTTCCTCAGATCTGACAAAAACTACAGTTTCCCCATCAGGGGAAAAAGAGGGTGCAAAATTTTGAGTCAGGCCATCTTTATCCAGAGTTAAGGGAGTGGTTTTTCCTGTTTGAAGATGCAAAAGATACAGATTTGAGTTTCCTCCCCCTCTTTTTACAAAGAGGATTTTATCTCCAGAAGGAGAAAAAACTGGATGAGATGCTCTTTCCCCGTAAGTTAATCTTTTTATATTTCTGGTTGATACCTCAATCTGGTATAGATCAGATATAAAAGAGCGCTTGGGTGGATAAAACTCTGTTTTGGAGTAAACTATGAATCTACCATCAGGGGAAAAGGAAAGATAGGGATTAACTCCTGTTGTCAGTCTTTCTATTTTTCCTGTGGAAAGACTCATAAGGTAAAGGTCAAATATAGCAAAATCATACCCTTTGTTGGAAACAAAGGCTAAATAATCTCCTCTGGGCGAAAAGACAGGACACTGGGCTCTTTTCCCCCATAAAATGGCAGGCTCTTTAAGGAGAGTATCTTCCCCTCTTTTTTTGTATTTTTCAATTAGCCATTCTCTCCACTCCCTGTAAAGTTCAAGAGAATCTTTCCCCAGGACATTTTTCAAACTCTGGTCAAAATCAATCACTCCAGGCACGGGGTAAAGAGCTCCTCCTCCAGTAAGGTCCACCACTCCCACAACTTTTAGAAAGGGTTGATTTTTAAGATCATCAAATACTTTGTAGATTTTTTCCCTGCCATAGGTATCAAAGATGTAACGAATAAAGCTATCAGATTGGTAGTACCCACTTCTTCTTTCCCAGCCATCAAAAAAATAGAAAGCTCCTAAGTCACCCTCTGACATCACTTTATCCTCTCTTGCCCGGTCAGCCACCACCATCTCTTTAAGGGAGTGCCACTCTTCACCTAAGTACTGAGCCAGTCCTTCAATAAACCACATGGGAAGGGTTAAGTTAGCCATTGCTTTTCTTAAAGGAAAGATGGATTCATCCATTGCAGAAAAACTAATGTAATGCACCATCTCGTGCCCTAAAACTTCCTCTATCCAGGAAAGGTCTCCAGAAGTTTGCACAGGGTCAGATTGAGCCTGAATAACTATTTTCCCGGTAAGAATTGAGGTGTAGCCACCTGTTTTATCATCATAGTTTTCTATTACCACGGGGATTTTTCTCTTAGGACGGTAGCCTATCTGTAAAGTTAATTTATTATAGATATTTTCGGCTATCCTTGCTGTCTTAAAAGCAAATTCTTCTTCTCCTTGATGGTAATGAATTAAGAAATGGTCAGTTTCAATTACCTTCCATTTTAGCTCGGGATGGTTAAACTGAGCACTAACATGCAAGGCGGGAAAAAGAATAAGAAATAAAAACCCAACTCCTGCCCACTTTTTCATATCATCCAAAAAATAAGCCCACAATCTTAAATAATCTTCCCCACTTTTACTCTTATTTCTCTTACGTTTTCAATTCCCACTGTGGTATTTAAATATTTTTTTACCACACTCTGAAGTTCATCTATTAACCTGGGAATTTCTCCCTGGGCCTGGACGGATAAAGATAGATCAATATCAACCCCTTCCTCGGTAGATTTGACTTTTGCTTTTAGATCCCCAACTCCCTGAACTTCACCACCTACTCTCTGGATAAAATCAGATATTGCTTTCTGGGATATTTTAACTTCCCCCAGAGGGTTTCTGAGTGGAACCACTGTCCCCTTTTTTTCTGTCCAGGTAAATAAGGGGAGATAGACGCTGAGGACAAGAAGAAAGGCAAAAACTATTATTGTTACAATCCGGACATAGACGTCGATTTCTATTGCGGTAAGAGCACTGAAAACGAGAATCCTTGGCAGGACTCCTGCACTTACTAAAAGTCCCCCCAGGGACATGGCAAAAAGAGCAACCAGTCCTATAATCCATAGAATCTTTTGATAAGTTTTCATAGATTCCTCCTTGCTAAAATTTAATTTTTTTGATAACTATACCTATTTTTTTCACAGAAATTCCTAAGGTAGCCTCTATTTCCTTTTTCAATTTGCTTTGAACTTCTTCCACAACAGCCGGAATTGAGACCCCTCTTTTTATAATTAACCCCAGCCAGATTTCCACGCCTTCAGGAGGCTGTTTTATTCGAATACCTCCTCCCAGCATCCCTTTCTTAATGGAGTATACTCCTTCTACTTCTTTAACTATTTTTCTTACCAGCTCCACTAAGACTTTTTTCTCTACCCGGTAAGCCCTTTCTTTTTCCAATCATTTCTCCTTAATATTGGCTTTTTTTCATTATTTCCCTTTCTATAAAGTCAGTATAAAACTCGCCTTTTATGAAAGCCTCATGCTCGATGATTTTTTGATGGAGGGGAATAATAGTTTTTACTCCTTCGATAACGAATTCTTCCAGAGCCCTTTTCATTCTTAATATAGCCTCAAAGCGGTCTATTCCCCAGCTTATCAGTTTAGCTACAAGGGAATCATAGGAGGAGGATATTGTATATCCTGCAAAGACATGGGTATCCACTCTTATTCCTGGACCTCCCGGTAGATGAAAAGCAGTAACTTTACCCGGTGAAGGAGCAAAGTTTTTTTCAGGGTCTTCTGCATTAATACGGCATTCAATAGCTACCCCGTTCATTTTGATATCCCTCTGGTTGTAGCCCAGGGGTTCTCCCCCGGCCACCCTTATCTGGTCTTTTACGAGGTCTCTTCCTGTGACCATTTCTGTAACAGGATGTTCGACCTGGAGACGGGTATTCATTTCCATAAAATAAAAGTTATTTTCCTCATCCACCAGGAATTCTACAGTCCCTGCTCCTGTATAACCTAACTCTTTTGCCACTTTTATAGCCACTTTTCCCATCTCGTCTCTTTTTTTCTGGTCTATGAAAGTAGAAGGGGATTCTTCTATTAGTTTCTGATATCTTCTTTGAATAGAGCAGTTTCTCTCACCAAAATGAACTATTTCACCAAATCTGTCAGCGATTATCTGAAATTCTATATGTCTTGCCCGGGGTATATATTTTTCGATGTAAAGATCCGAATTTCCAAAGGCAACTTTGGCTTCCTGCTGGGCAAGGCCAAAGAGAGAATCAAGGTCTTCTTTTTTCCAGATTACCCTCATGCCCCTTCCACCTCCCCCCATTGTTGCCTTTAGTATCGCCGGATATCCAATCTCAGAGATAACTTTTTTCGCCTCTTTTTTGTCTTTTATGACTGTAGCAGAGCCAGGAACAACCGGTATTCCTGCTCCGGAGAGAGTGTTGCGTGCCTCCAGTTTATTTCCCAGTTTTCTCATAACCTCATGGCTGGGACCGATAAATTCCACTCCCGAGCTCCTGCAGACCTCGGCAAATTGCTCATTTTCTGCCAGAAAACCATATCCTGGATGGATAGCATCGGCACCGGCTACCTCAGCAGCGCTTATTATGCGGGGAACATTTAGATAGCTTTCCGCCGGCTCACGTGGTCCTATGCATATAGCCTCATCAGCAAAAAGGACGGGTAAGGATTTTTCATCTTCTTTGGAGAATACCACGACCGATTCTATTCCTAATTCTTTGCATGCTCTGATAATACGCAGGGCTATCTCGCCTCGGTTGGCGATAAGGATCCTGGTAAACAACTATCCCTCCCTTTCAATAACGAAAAGCTCCTGATCGTATTCCACAGGATGTCCATTCTCAACCAGTATCTTTTTAACCTTTCCTGCAACCTCAGAGGTTACTTCATTCATAACTTTCATAGCCTCAATAATGCAAAGCGTTTGTCCGGGGCGAATATACTGACCTACCTCTACAAAGGGATCCTCACCGGGGGAACGGGCTCTATAGAAGGTTCCTACCAGAGGTGATTTGACAAGGACCTCTTCCTTTTCAGGTTCAACTTCTGGTTTCGCTACAGCTTTTTCAGTTCTCTCTTCCGGGGCAAGTTCAGGAGGAGAAACTTTAGAAGCAGCTCCTTTTTTTACCAGACGGAAACGGACCCCCTTTTCCTCTATTTCCAGTTCAGAAAGGGAGGAGGACTCAAATATAGTTATTATTTTCTTTAACTCTTCAAGGTCCATTTTTTCCTTCCCAGTGAAATTAAGGTTTTTTTATTTTTTTCCAACGTACTCCCCGGTTCGTGTATCTATGCGAATTATGTCTCCCTCATTTATAAAAATGGGTACCTGGAGTTTGTACCCTGATTCTACAGTTACCTGTTTGGTAGCAGAGCTTACTGTGTCTCCCTTCAGTCCCGGTTCAGCTTTCTTAACCTCCATCTCTACAAAGATGGGAAGCTCAATTCCTATGATTTTTCCCTCATAAATCTGGAGGTTAACCTCCAGATTTTCTTTAAGAAAAAAGACTTTATCAGAGATTTGATCTTTGTGGAGAGTTTTTTCCTCAAAAGTTTCAAGATCCATAAAGTTGAAGGTATCACCCTGTCGGTAAAGATACTGGGCTGGTTTTTGTTCAATGAAGGCATCTTTTATTTTTTCCTCGGGCTGGAAAACTTTTCTCAAAACCTGAGAGGTGAATAGATTTTTCAACCTGGTTCTTACAAAGGCTCCCCCTCTTGCCCTTTTTACATGCTGAAATTCTTCCACCACATATAAAGTTCCGTCTATATCAATTGTCATGCCTTCCCTTAAATCGTTAGCCTGTATCATGGCAGAATCTTACCTCCCTTATTTGTTACTAAAACCATATTCTCCACTCTTACACCTCCCTCTCCAGCAAAGTATATCCCTGGTTCTATCGTAACCACCATCCCTTCCTCAAGTATAGCATTTGAGTTGCGGTTAAGAAAAGGCTCTTCGTGAACTTCCAGTCCAACTCCATGGCCGGTTCCGTGCAGGAACTTTTTCTCATAACCTGCCTCTGCCAGCTTTTCTCTGATTATTTTATCTATCGTAGATGCCTTAATTTTCGGCTTTATATGTTTAATAGCTCGCTTTTCAATATTATATGCAAGATTATAAATTTTTTTCCACTTCTTAGGAATCTTTCCCCATGCAAAAGTTCTGGTTATATCAGCGCAGTAACCTTTAACTTTTGCCCCTGCATCTACAAGTATCAGCTCATTTTCTTTCAGTTTCCTCTCAGTAGGATGGCCGTGAGGTAGAGAGGTTCGTTCCCCAAAAAGGACTATGGGGTCAAAAGATACTCCATCAGCTTCTTTTAGTATATAACTTACAAGCTCTCTGGTAGCTTCTTTCTCGGTAATCCCGGTGTGAAGAGCTTTTTTCAAGTATTCAAAGGCCTGAAGGGTAATTTCTCCAGCTTTCCTAATTAAATTGATTTCTTCTTCGTCCTTTATAGACCTGATTTTTTCTACTGTAGCATTACAGGGAATAAGCTGTGGTTTAAATTTTTCCTTTATCTTTTTATAGCGGGCAAAAGAAAGATGATTTGCTTGAAATCCGCATCTTCTTATGTCCAAGCTGCTGCCAAGCTCTCCTAACTTCTCCTCCAGAGAATCTTCGCAGACAATAACTTCCCACTCATCTTCCTCCCCTTTTATCTGTTCCTCATACATGGGTGAGGTAACAATAAATTTTTTTTCAGATGTAAGAAGGGCCACTCACTCTATCCACAGTCCAGAGAAGTAAAAAATATCCACACTCCTGGTTAAGATAAAAGCGTCCAGATTTTTCTCTTTTAATTTTTTTTCTAACTTTTCCCAGCGGGAAACCATTCTTACTCCACGTATTTTTTGAACCTCTCATCCTTTAACAGTTCGTCTACAAGTTCCTTTACTCTCCCGGATAGCTCTTTACTCACCACAAGAGTTCCCTTTTCAGAGTTTACCACAATTAAATTAGAAACTCCTATAACTGCTAAAATTTTATCCTCTCTGTTCACAAAAATACAGTCCATAGTTTCCATTTCCTTAATCAGTCCCTGAGAAACGTTCCCTTTTTCATCTTTGGGGAAGATTCTTGTAAGAGCCTGCCAGTCACCGATATCATCCCAGGCGAAATCTGCAGGGATTACCGCAGCTTTTGTGGTTTTTTCCATTACCGCATAATCAATAGATATTTTGGGAAGATGAGGGTAAACACTTTCTATTGTCTTTTTTTCCTCAGAGGTTCCCAGAGTCTTACTTATTTTTTCCAGACCATCGTAAAGTTCGGGAAGGTATTTTTTTATCTCTTCCAGAATTGCACTGGGTCGCCAGGCGAATATCCCTGCATTCCAGAGAAAATCCCCACTTTCAAGAAAGCTCTTTGCTTTTTTCTGGGAGGGTTTCTCGGTGAATCTTTTAAGTTCGTAACAGGTGATACTTTGAAGCCGGTCTATTTTATCTCCTACCTGGAGATATCCATATCCGGTCTCTGCTCTTGTGGGTTTAATACCAACGGTTACAAGATATCCTTTTTCAGCTAATTTTATTGCAGCCATCATAACCCTTTTGAATTTTTCTCCACTTTCAATCAGATGGTCCGAAGGAAGGATAACCATGGGAGCATCTTCCCCCTTTTTTCTCATATGAATGGCAGCAAAACCAATGCAAGGAGCTGTGTCTCTGCCCACAGGTTCAGCTATTATTTGATCAGAGGTAAGTTCCGGTATATGAGATGTTATTTTTTTTATAAGCTCCCGTCGGGTGATAACAAAGGTGTTCTTCCGTCCAAAAAGATTGACGCACCTTCGGTAAGCCAACTGGATCAAACTTTCTTTGGTATTTATAGCTAAAAATTGCTTGGGGTAGTTAACCCTGCTCTCTGGCCATAATCTTTTACCAAATCCTCCAGCCATAATAAAACTAACCGCCATTTTATCTCCACTTCTGGAATTTGCTATTAATGATATCAAAAAGGCCGTCTTTGTCAATTTGACGCATTAACGCATACACCGATTTACCCATCAACACATTAACTCAATGATCGATTAGATCAGGTATGACTTTCCTGTCCGTATTTTTCCTTATAAATACGTGCTACTTTTTTAACTTCCTCGATAGGTATTTCCTTGGGTTGACCTCTCAAGAGGGCAAGATGGACGGTTTTAGCTACATCTTCTAAGATTATAGCCTTTCTGAGGGCGCTCTCAGGGTCAGGTCCCACTGTGAATACCCCGTGCTTTTTCATCAAAATAGCACAGGATTTCCCGATAGAATTCAGTATCTCTTTTCCAATTTCCTCATCCCCTATTGGCACATATTTTCCAACAGGGATCGGTCCTCCAAACTCATAAGCAATTGCAATAAGATAAACCGGTATAGGTTGACCCAGAGCTGCAAAACTTGTGGCATAGTTCGAGTGGGTGTGAACTATTCCATTTATATCCTGACGATGTCTGTAGATATAAAGGTGGGTTTTGGTGTCAATGGATGGCCTTAACCTGCCTTCAACAACATTACCATCTATATCAACAACTGTCATCAAAGAAGGTTTAAGTTCCGAGTATTTTACCCCACTGGGTTTGATAACCACATAGCCTGTAGATGGATCTCGACCAGATACATTACCACTTGTAGCCCTCACCAGGTTATTTTTTGGTAGTTCCAGGTTTAACTCACATACAGTTTTCTTTAACTCTTCTAACATCTTTACGCCTCTTTTAGATAACTTAAGCAAGGCTCAAATCATCCATTTGAGCGAGGAAATGATAAACCATACCCCGAATCCTATTAGCAGGAAACTGGATAATCCAAATAATAAAAGCTGGACTTTTTTGCCCCAGACCCTGCCGGAGCGGTGGACTCCATAGGAGATGAGCGAATACCAGACAAAATCGCACAACCAGTGCACAATTGCGAAAAGAATAAACCCCAGAACACCAAAAATTATAGACCTCATGATTAAAGCAGTACCTACTGTAACCCACCACAGAATAAAGTAAGGATTTAATATGCTGGTGATAGCTCCGGCTAAGGTAGCCCTGGAAGTAGGATTATCCTGCAGGGTGGTTTGTGCTGCTTTTTTTAGGTTGAATATCCCCTTTCCCATATAGATTAGAAC
>Ga0180300_10000162_pt1 | contig 26425 bp, 28 predicted proteins | sample GuaBasSediGuay15_FD_121798 | JGI IMG/M metagenome (GOLD analysis project Ga0180300, IMG submission 121798) | Subseafloor sediment microbial communities from Guaymas Basin, Gulf of California, Mexico - Guay15, Core 4569-2, 21-24 cm | ecosystem: Environmental > Aquatic > Marine > Hydrothermal...
GGTGGATTCATGACGAGGAGGCGGAAATAAGGGATGCGGGGAGGTTATGGGGGAAGACCACGAAGGAGACGCAGGAGGAAATAAGGAAGGAGTTGGGAGACAGCAGGATCAGGGTGGCGGCCATAGGTCCCGCCGGTGAGAATCTTGTGCGATACGCTTGCATTATCAGCGAGGGGAAGTATGCGAACGGGAGGGGAGGAATGGGTGCGGTCATGGGATCAAAGAACCTCAAGGCGGTGGCAGTACGGGGTTTCATGGAGCCGAAGTTTTACGACGAGAGTAAGTTGAGGGACCTTGCGAGGAAGTTCAACGAGAGGATGAGAGAGAACCCCGGTAGCGTTTCGAGGTCTACCTACGGGACCGCGGAGCTTGTCCTTCCACTCAACGAGTTAGGGATGCTCCCCACACGGAACTTCAGGGAGGGGGTTTTCGAGGGTGCAGAGAAGATTTCCGGGGAGAGGATGAAGGAGACAATACTTATCGGGAGGAAGGGGTGTTATGCGTGCCCCATTGGTTGCAAGAGGGTTGTGGTCGCCAAGGAGCCGTATGCCACAGATCCCGACTATGGGGGTCCGGAGTATGAGACCATAGCATCCTTAGGATCCCTGTGCGGGATCGACGACCTCAGCGCAATTGCGTATGCAAATCAGTTGTGTAACGCGTACGGTCTCGATACTATAAGCACCGGAGTCACAATTGCGTTTGCGATGGAGTGTTATGAGCGGGGGATACTCACAAAGGATGATACTGGAGGGATCGAACTCAAATTTGGAAATAAGGATGCGATGCTGAGGCTTGTGGAGATGATAGCGAAGAGGGAGGGGATAGGGGATCTCCTTGCGGAGGGCGTGATGAGGGCCGCTGAGAAGATAGGAAAGGGTGCTGAGAAGATAGCGATGCACGTCAAGGGTAAGGAGGTTCCGATGCACGAGCCGAGGGGGAAAGTTGGTGTAGGTCTCATGTATGCGGTTTCGCCAGTCGGTGCTGATCATCTTCAGGCCGCGCATGATACAGGGTTGGAGAAGTTACCGGACGTGTATAAGCCGCTCGGAATACTGGAGCCGATGGACAGGTTTAGTTTAGGGCCTGAGAAAGTGAGGGCGATAGTATATCTGCAGATGTGGTGGAGCCTCTTGAATTGCCTCTGCATGTGCCTGTTCACGGTGGCACCTCATCCGTCCGGGGTTTTCACGGTCGATGATGTGAGGGAGATCGTCAATGCGGTCACGGGGTGGAACATGAGCCTCTGGGAATTGATGAAGGTGGGCGAGAGAGGCATTACGATGTTGAGGTGCTTTAACATCAGGGAGGGCATCGGGAGGAAGGATGACACGCTCCCCGAGAGGCTATTCGAGCCTCTACCCTCCGGTCCCCTTGAGGGCAGGAGGATTTCCAAGGAGGAGTTGGATAGAGCGATTTCCCTGTACTATGAAATGCTGGGGTGGGATCCGGAGAACGGAGTGCCGAGAGCCGCGAAGTTATACGAGTTGGATTTGGGATGGCTGGTGAAGTTATTAAGCGAAAATGAAGCCTAATTTTTACACGCACGCATATAACTTTCAAATACGAATGATAACCAGAGTTCCCTGCGTAAATCGCGATAGCGCATTAAGCGAATATTTATGAGGCGGTGAGAATATGATCGCTGGCAGGATATATAGGAAGCGCAGGCGCCGGATAGGGCATATATGGAGGCTGGAGGGGACAGGTGTGGCGGTAAGGGTGAAAATAAGGATAAAGTCCAAAAGAACTGGTAGAACCGTCGAAACTGCGGCGCTTGTTAACGGCGGATTTAAGACCGATACTGCTCAGTTGCTGATACCGCTGAGGTTGGCAGAGAGACTTGGGTTATAGCCTCCATCTCCTGAAGTTAGGAGGGATGAGTACGGGACCTCAGGCGGAGATGTAACCCTGTACGTCATTCCAAATGAGCTTATTGTCAGTGTAGTTGCTGAGAACCGCGAGTCGGATGAGGTGATGTGTGACGCAGTTATCTCGCATATAGAGAGGGAGATTCCGTTAACGACAAGTTGAGTGAGGAGTTGGGGCTTGTATTGCTGGCGGTGGGCTCCGGGATTTGGAGGTTCGGTTCAACGACAAGGATAAACGGAGAAGAAGTGTTGAGCCGCAGTACTGGGCATAAATGCGTTCTTCTGATAAATTACTTAATTCTTCGCTCTTACAATTTCTAATAACTCGGAAGGGGTCAGGCATTCGACGTTCTTTTCTGAGATCTTATTTCTCGCAATAACTATCCTCCTATCGCTGATGTCCCTTGTTTTCTCAATGAACCTCTTCACATCTGCTTTGCTTACCGTTCCCATCTTTACCTCCACCGCCGCGACCGCCTCCTTCCCCCTTATGAGGATTCCGTCCACTTCCGGATGGAAGCTTTTTACGACCTCGCACCCGTAGGCGTCGGCGAGCAGATCCACGATAAACATCTCATAGTACAGCGGGAGTTTCCTCTCTATGTGGGAAACCAGAACGTCAACTGGAACGTTGACCTCGGAGAACCCCGTTTTCAGGTCGAGGTAGTAATACATGTCGATAATGGGGGACTCCATGAAGTAAAAGTGCGCGTCTCTTCCGAGGATTTTTATCCTCCGCAATATTCCCATTTCCACGAGGTTCCTCAGGTACTTCTTGACATCCTGGGATTTGAGAGGGGTTCTTAAAATCCCTGAGATGTGACTTGCAACCTCCGATGGTCTTTTGCACCCCGCGGCGACCGCCCGCAGAATCGCCTCGTATCTTTGTGAAAGTTCCCGACCCTCCTCGTCGAATATCTCCCCGATCAGCGATCTCACGGTGACCCTTATCTTAGGGATTACTCTTCTGAGGAACTCGTTGATGCTCTCACCGGGTTGCAGATCCTCGACGATCACGGGATCCCTTAATATCGACGATAGCAGCAGTGCCTCATTCGGCTCGTAGTACTTCGAGAGGGCGGCTAGGACATCTCTGGGCTTTATGAGGCCCAGTTTCACCGGGTACACGATGCCTAGGATTGGGCTTCCCGAACTCAGGATCCTGTTCGTGAAGTTGAAGCTTGAGCCCACGAGTATTAGTTTTGCCTTGGCGAAACTTTTGGCAAAATGCAAAAAGTCCAGGAACTCTTGAGGGAGCCTCTGGAACTCGTCCACGACTATCGTCTTTTCCTCGCGGATCTCCCTCCTCATCCTGTCCATGAAGACCTCATATGATATCTTCTCTAACTCTTTATTATACGAGAACACCTCGATCGACCGCGTGACGAAGTAGTACGAGTCGAATTCAATGAAATTCCGAATTAGGAACGTTTTTCCGGTCTTTCTCCTCCCATAGACCAGGATCCATCCGTCAACGCTTTTTAGGATCTCGGCCTCGGATCGGGGAATTATAAGTCTGGGACCCAAGAGTCCCACCTTTTACCTAGTTGTATGGCGGAGAATTTTACCGTTACGGTAGGCGTAACTGGTACCACATGTGACAAAATTGCGAGGCACTACGTATCTTGGCAAGAAGACATATTGCTATGAAAGCCCACTTCTTTTACTCTCGGTACTACTCCTTCCGTTACTCCTCAAATTAGTTACCTTCGAGAGCGTCAGGTTCAGTATTGCCTTTGCTGCGTCTATGTTTCCGCTGTCTAGCGCGTCCTTTAGGAGTTCGAGTATCCTTACAAGTCCCCGGAGCGGCTGCAGTTCGTCGAGTGCCTCGTGAAACATCTTTATTTGGGAGATACAAAACTCGCAGGCGTGAGTGAAGTCACTAAATATCTTGCGCTCAACCATCTCCCTTATCCATGCGACCAATCTCTCATCTAGGTTTACGGTCGTGCGGAGAGCGGTCTTGGTTTTCCTCCTTGTCAAAAACAAACCTCACTACGGTTCTCTATTCACACTTTCGATTAAAAATTTTAAAATTTTGTGATATTGGGGTATAATAGCGTTTAAATATTAAAATCGCATAACTTATCGATAAAGTATGATAAAGTGTGAAAAATGCACAACTGCGTAGAAGGTAGGTAGCGTGTTGCAGCGCGTTCTAAGGATAAAGTTCAGGGTGAACGGGGAGCCCCGGGAGAAATACCTACTCGACATAGTATCGCGGCTCATGCGAATTCTCCCGCCATCCGCTAGGAAGAAGTTGGAGGACGCCGTGTGGAAGATCGACAACGAGAACCTCGTTCTCGAGTGCATGTTTCCGCTATCCGTACCACTCAGAATAGCCAGCTTTTGGCGTGCACTCTTCGACGGGGCATGCAAGAACATAGATGGCTATATAACATGCGAGGTTGAGGAGGTGCAGGGACTGGAGCCATTCCTCGGCATCACTACGCGCAACTTCATCATCAAGAACGAGACTGCACGGTAGTCCTCATTTTCGAAAAGGAATAACATCCCTCGTGATTTTACATAATTTCTCGTGGAAAACAGCCGCTATGCAAAATTATGATAGGTACTTGATGCAATATTCTAGATTCTAAACGCTCTCTTTGCTCTTTGGATTCTACTACCTGACTTTTGATCATATAAATTGGAAATTTGTGATAATTTGGCCAATTCTCCGATTTGACGGCGTATATCTACATGCAAAAACATTTTATGACCTGTGATTGCCTTTTATTAGCACCCGCGGGGTCCCAGAGATGGAGAGCGAGAGAAACGAACTGGCGGACGGGCGTGACCATTTCCACCTCCAGATACTGCTCGCACTATCCGTAAGCATGGGTGACCTTTTGGCTGGGAAGTTCGCTTCCCTCATGGTCCCCTTCCTGCCGATGGTGGCATGGGTCCTGGTAATGTACCCTCCGGTGCTGACGATGCGTGGAAACACGAGCGGAGTCCTATCTGGAAGATTAAGTACTGGCCTGCACACGGGTTTGATACTTCCGCAAATATTCGACAACACGGAATACTTTTACGGCCTGATTTCGAGCATCCTCCTTCTAAGTCTCATCAACGCAATTCTGATAGGATCCGTATGCTACGGAGCCTACTGCATCCTGACCATGAGCATAGCGCCCCCACTTCTACTACTAGTGTCGCTTTCCGTTTCCCTGATCTCGATGATCTCCGCATCCCTCATCTCCATAGTGCTGAATACTGCGGTCGCAATAGAGTCCTACAGGAGGGCGCTCGACCCCGATGTTGTGGTTTACCCCGTCATGTCAACAATAAACGACATCCTTGTCACCCTGATTTACGTGTCGACGATATTCACGCTGGTCACCCTCGGGGAAGTCGTGATCCTCCTGATGGGCCTCCTCTTCCTCGTAACCTTCCTCGTGCTCTTCATGTGGAAGTTCTCCAAGTATTGGAAAAGTGATGTTTTCCGCGATACTCTGAAGGAAGTTCTCCCCCTCATGGTGATCCTCGCGCTCCTGAGCAACGTCACCGGGAGCGTTCTCATGAGCCTAGAGGGAGTGCTGAAAAGGTACCCCGAAATCCTGATAATATACCCGGTCATGATGACGGCAATGGGAGACGAGGGCGCGATCTTCTCCTCCATAACGACGACAAGACTAGCCCTCGGGTACACGGAACCCTCAATAACGGAGTTTTTCAAAAGCAGAGAAAACCTCGAGTATCTATCGGCAGTCTTCTTCATCGGCCTCGGAATGTTCGCATTCTACGGTATCATCGGAACTCTCGCTTACTCCCCCTCGAGATTCCTCACTCGCGCACCCATCATAGTCTTCGTAGCTATGATGACTCAAATAATCGCCTTCTGCCTAATAATCGCCGTATCGTTGCCCATAGCAATAATAACGTTCAAGAAGAGCCTCGACCCCGACAACTTCGTCATCCCCGTGATAGCCTCCTCCATGGACCTTATGGTGACATCCTCAATACTGTTGAGCACATTGCTACTTGCCGTCTGAAAAGCACGAAATCCATCTTGAAAGGCTCACGGATAAAAGGATATGACGAGCGATGATTTCATAATTTTGGTGAATACTTATACTTCAGTAAGGGTATGCATGACGGGTATCAACATGTATGGAGACTTTAGTAATGATCCTTAACATTCTAGCGGCAGCGGGTGGCTTGGGCGGACTTGTCGTACTGCTCACGTTAGCGTATAAATTTGGAAAAAATCGGAGAACTGGAGGGAAGATTCGAATCCTTGGAATTAAAAATTACGCCCTCCGAATCAAGAATAAAAAGTAAAATTGAACGACTAGCAACCGGTTTTTAAGCTATCAAGAGTTCCTGATAGACTTCCTGACGTCTGAGGGAATACTTAGCCCGGATAAAGCAGATCTTGCAAAATCTGAGGCGAGGCGCATAATAAAACTCGTCATGATGAACCCTCTGACAAAAGAAGAGGCAAAGTTGCTCAAGGAGTACCTCGATAAGAAGGTAGAGGACTTCACGATGGAAGAGGCTGAGCGTTTCCTCGAAATCGCAAGAAAAGTCGTATTGGAATATGGAGATAGACCGGAGGCCTACAAACTCCACATCTACGCAACCTTCGTAAGGGCAAGCACGTGGTTACGCCGCAGAAAGGCCGAAAAGAAAGAAAAGAGGTAAAGGCGGCACGTCTTCGACATTATCGTCTAAAACTCCTATTGTCATGAGTTTTCTGAAATGCGTAACGTGAAGCAAGATAGGCGACAACTTAATAACTAAATTATGCCGTTACTCGCGCAGGCGTTTCCTTCTTTTCAGCAATTCCTCTATCATTATTGGGAGCGCCATTAAGAGTGGAGTCATAAACACGAGTATCAGTATTTGCCTCGTAAGCGAAATTAAGATGAAAACTATGCACGTCATCCAACTATGCCAACAAACTCGAATAACGTCATGTCCTTTTTCTCATTTCCCATCGTTATGCCTTCCATCAGTACTTTCAGCTCATTCCAGCAGATGATACAAACTACACGCATGATAAAACGGTTCACACCACTGTTATCAATTTAAAAGCAGATGATGGATTAATCATAACGAATGATGATAGGATGGCTGGCGGACCGCGCTCGCGGTATGAAGAGTGAGTTGTATGCTGACCCTTACTCGATCTATTCTCCATACAAGTGAGAGGTTCTGCTGACGAGGACCCCCACTCCCCCGAAGCTATGAGCGTCATAACCGCGAACTGTACCAAGAGAGTACTAAAAATTCCGAGGACTTCAGCTATGACAAAGGATGCTACAACCACCGCCATGAACCCGAGTACGACTTTCATCCTAATTCCTTTGAGAAAACTTCTCAACTCCTCGGCTTTGTGACCCTCTTTGGAGGGAATATCTCGTGCATACGCAGTTTCCAGCATATTTTCCTCAGCGAGCAGTCAGTGCATTGCTCATAGTCGGTCTCCATGTAGTGCTTCCTAACGTGATATAACGTTCCGAACAACGCTCCAATGGTGTAAGATAACGGGAAAACTGCCAGAAAATGGATGGATAGCAACATCATGAAGAGGACGTTCCATAAAAGCCCGATGACTATTCCAATTACTACCGAACGATAAGAATTGCCGGGTTCTCGCCCACCCCTGGGCAAGAGAACCACCATGCCTTACTAAGGGCTCTTTCCCATCAACTTTTCGATCAGTAGGGTCAAACTATTCTTCCGTAAATTACCTCTATGCCGTGTCTTTCGGCCATCTCCATCAACTCGTCGAATATCTTCCTAGATATTGAAATGGCAATAAAGAACTTGGCGGCAGGCTCCCGCCTGTAAACCTTCTTCACAAACTCCACCTTCTCTATCAATTTTTCGAGTTCGGTCATCGATTCGGCAACGGCGGTCGCCTCCCCCACAACGAGCGGCTCTTCGTAGAAGATGTTGATTTCGACCTCCCTCCTCTTCTCCTCATCCCAGAACTTTTTCGACTTTAGCTTAACCCCCTCCGGAGGAATCCCCGCCTCCCTAAGGTATCCCGTCAGGAAGCTTCTGACGAACTCCTCGAACGACATGCCTGCAAACACCCTGATCTCGCTTAGCGCCGCAAACAGACCCCGAATGGATTTTTCCAAGCGTGTGACTCGTTGATCGGTCTCTCTTCGCAACGAAATCATTTGGTAATTAAAGTCTTCACGCATACGTTTCATGGACTCGTTGAACTCGGTCCGCAACTTTATAATCTCCCGGTTGAAATCCTCTCTCATCCGTTTCATCGATTCATTAAACTCTGCTCGCAAGTTCGAGATCTCCCGGTTGAAGTCCTCACGCAAACGCTTCATGGACTCATTAAACTCCACCCTCAAGTTTAAGATCTCTCTATTGAAATCTTCGCGTAAACGCTTCATAGATTCATTGAACTCTACTCTCAGACTCGAAATTTCCCGGTTGAAATCCTCCCTCATCCGCTTTATTGCTTCATTGAAGTCCCTGCGCATGGCTCCCATCTCTCGTTCGAGTGACAGCATTCTCTCAAAAAGTTTATTCGTGTCTCCGCGTAGATGTTTGATTTCCTCCAATATCTCTTTCAACTCCCTCCTCTCGACGAACCTTTCCCTAAGTATCTCATATATCTTCCTTGCGAGTTCGGGGTTCTCCTCCAGTAACTTTATGATCTGCTCCGCCGTGACCGCCATCTCTTCTCCCAAATACTGTTCGCAGGATTCTATTTAAAGTCCACGCTAAAAGAACGTCTCCGCTCAAATTATCGCTCCGATCACCCGTATTCACGTTCCAGAAGCATGAGCATCGAAAGTATCGCGTCTATCGTCCTCAGATATGGGAACGGAAATAGAAACCTCGACCTTGCAATATAACCCACTCCCGAGCCCCTCACCCATCCTTCACCGGCCGGATCCGGCATCAGAAACTCCCCCTCACACCTCCAAAAGTTCCATCCCGAAAAACCCGGCATCGCCTTCTCGCCCTGCCTCCTCGGAAATGAAGGCCCAAATAACCTCCTTATGAATGAGCGCGTCTCGGAGAATGTGAATCGCGGCTTAAGAACGTAGACCTCTAAGGATAGAATGCGGGGAAGAATTGCCACTATAATGCCGTTCGCACGTGCGAACACCCCGTGGATCGTTCTCCTTATCTTTACGGATCTCCTGCGGGAGAGGGCCAACTTCACGCTCTTCACTTCATAGTAGGGAGTGAGCAGAGGACGCAGCACGAACAGTAGGATCATTAGCATCAGAAGTGTGATGAAAACGTTAAACATAGACATTGAGGAGCGAGCCGTCATCAGCGCACCGAAAAATATTACGATCATGACCACCAGCACAAATATCCCGCCAACAACATCAATTATTGTTTCTACGAGCCTCCGCTCATGTGCATTATCGCCTTTCATCGGGAGGCCTCCTACTCAATCGCTGACTTAAGATCTTCTTGACAACCGCGGCGGTGTTTCTGACGGCAGGACTCTTATCCGCGAGACCCCTTTCTATCAGCGGCATTATCTCCTCGGCGTTGACATCTCCCCTCTTAGCGACCTCCTTGAGCGCCTCAAACGCCCCAAGCCTAACCGAGGAGTGGGAATCTCCTATGCACGTGGTTAGGTTCCTGAGTAACCTGTCCATAGGAGCCTCATTTCTTCCCGAAAGTGCAACAAGCGCGTAGACGGCGGTCTCCCTGACATGCTTCTCTTCCGATGACAGCCATCTCTCCACGAAGTCTAGGACGACGTTCACATTGGCATCTCTCCGTCTCGCAATGTCGTAAACTATTGTTGGGAGGGCATTTCTGGATGGAAAGGGGATGTGGACATGAAGCGCGAGATCCATAAGCTCCAGCAGCGAGTGGGGGTCCACGTCGGAGGACCCCGCATACCTCAACATGTCGGTCACGGCGGCAGACCTGTCCGCGAAGTTCTCGCTACTCAGCCTTCGTCTTATATCCTCAAGTATCCTCCCCGACCCGAACTCCTCATACCCCGCTCTCATGGAGCCGCTCCACTCCGGGCCCGATGTTCACCTATATATGTGACGACCCTCTTGTAAATCTAAACAGCTGGTGGTGTCCCCTCTTGGACGACGTTCATGATGTTGATGCGACTGAAAACTTGAACGATCACATCAGAAGACTCAAAAGCGCGATTAAAAGCAGAAACTGGAGAATCATCGTAGATAAGAACGTGGGAGGTGAGGTTTTCAGGGAAATAAGGAGGTTCCTCGCGGGAAGCGAGTTTCTCCACGTGGGTGAGGATGACCGCCTCAGAGACGCAAAGGATAGAGAAATAATAGATTTCGCGACGAAGAACGGATACTCCATGGTTGTGACTATGGATTACGGCTTTGCGAGAATGGCGCTGGATGCCGGGCTTGAGGTCATCCTCATCCTCGAATACGAGAGGCACAGGAGGTTCAAGGTCGTGTATCTGGCCGAATTGGGAGAAATGAGGTTTAGGTTAGAGAGCACCCTCTAACACATCCCGCCACTATAGGGCCGCCTCCTTAACCGCGCGCGCCAAGTTTATCTTCGATACGTAGCGCATTGCGGGTATTTGAGAAAGGACCGCCGCCACCAGTACCACTAACGATATCAGCAGGACGCTCATCGGACTGATCACCAATTCGAGGGTCAACATCTGCTCGGAAACCGCCCAAAGAAACACCTGTATCAGGGACCACGCGGTCAGGTATCCAAACGTGCAGCCGATCAGTATCCCTAACGCAACCATGATGACGTTTTCAAGCGCTATCGATGCGAGAAGTGATCTCATGCCGACGCCAAGTATCCTCAGAGTTGCAACCTCGTATCTCCGCTCCATCACATTTGTCGTCATAATATTCAGTATCAGGGAAGACGCGACTAACACCGAAATCACAAGCATCACGTACGCGAACGTCATAAACCTGTCGAGGAGGCGTATGAACTCTCCCTTTACCTCATGCTTCACATCGACCCTCTCAACACCCGGCACCTCATATAACTTTCTCCTAACGTCGGGGATCCTTTCACTCTCTACTCTCAGGAGAGCACCATTCGCCATATCAGTTGCGTTGAACAGCCCATGCGCGGTTTTCAGCGTCATAAAGCAAACATGAAGCATTAACGGCTCTCTGTCTATTCCTGATACCCTTAGAACCGTTCCTGCGAAAGTTATGTTCACGCGAACCTCATCACCCACGGACACTCCCAGCTTCGCTGCAAGCCCCTCTCCTAGCACAACTGCACCGTCCTTCAGCCCTTCACCATTAATTATGTTGAACACGTGCATGGATGTGTTCTTCGGGTACGCTATAATCACCGTCTCGACGGACTTGCCGCCAAAGCTCACTGTCGCGATCCCCATTATGAATGGCTCCACAGAGATCACGCCATCCCACTCACCGATCTTGTAAATTTCGCTGACGTTTTTCATCGTCGAAAAACGCACACGCAGGTCCCATCTCATGTGATGATCGTATTGAGTGCCAACATTGGCGTAAAAGCTATCCATGAAACTCACAATCGAGAACACCAGCATTACGCTAAAAGCTATGCCGAGAACCGTCGTCCCCGTTCTGATTCTGTTCCTGAAAAGGTTCCTAATCGTGAGCCGGGCGCGGATGGAGATACTCTTGATCCTAATGATGGCCCTCTCAATGAGCGGAACCCTCCCCCTGACCATGGATGCACTTATGTACGGGCGGAGGATCTCAACAGGCTTCAACCTAGTAACCGCGAGACTTGGCAGAATCGCGCCCGCCATGCATGCAATCACGCCAATTACTACGCCTTGCAATATCGCGAGATGGTCCACGGAGACGAGAGTAAAGGGTATGCCGAGCGATCTCGTGTAGAACTTTGTTATCTCGGCTGATATCCATATCGAGAGGAGGGCTCCCGGAACGGACCCTGCTATTCCGGCCACCAACGCAAACGACATGTAATGGAGAACTATACGGCGTGTGCTGAACCCCATCGTTTTCAGGACACCTATCTCGCGCTGCTGCGAAATTATCAGCCTTCTCAGCGTGGTGTATATTTCCACAGCCGCCACCAGCAGTATCAGTGCCGGAAACACCACCGATATCTCTCTAAACCCTTCAATGTCCCATTTTAACGCCCTATATGAGGGCTGTTCCTCCCTCTTCAGAACCCTTATCACATCGTACGGCGCAAGCATCCTCTTAAATTCGGAAATTGTCTCATCCACCTTGGACCTGTCCTTAACGACCACCACAACTTCGTTTATCATATTTGGTATTCCGAGTTCCGCCTGCAAGACATTCAATGGAAGAAATACGACTCCGTAGGTATAACCGCTCGAGTACTCCCAAAGCCCGCTCATGAGAATCAGAAACTCGGGGCTTGAGACCACGCCCACAACCGTGACGTTGATTTTCCTCCCATGAACTATCAGTGTTACGTTGTCTCCCTCCTTATAACCGTACGCATCGGCAAAGTGCCGCTCGAGCAGACATGCTCCCCTTCTTCGGGATTGAAGTACCTACCGGACTCCCCCTTCACGTCATTGACGGTGAGCTTGTGCGTGGAGTTTATACCAATTGCGAGACCGGGTATCTGCCTGTCCTCGTTGATGTAGATTCCTATGTTCGTAACAAGTCGGCCCTCCAGAGGCTTCACATTGTCTATCTTCGTCAGGTCATCAAGCACAGTCCGGGGAGCCGGCCCGAACACTATTGAGAAGTCCGCAAAGCGCAACTGCTCATATGCGTAGTCGCAAGATCTTACGAGGTTGTTCATCGCCGTGACAAGTGACGAGTAGAAGGCGACGCCAACCATAACCGTTATGATGAGTGCGATGAGCTGGACGCGATTCCTCGACATGTCACGCAACAACTTCCTTATGAGAACCGACGGCATGCGATCTCACCAACTCAACTCCTCAACACTAACCGGTCGCTCGATCTTCCACTCTTCTACTATTCTGCCGTCCCTTAAACGGACCGCCCCCGACGCTATGTTTGCAATGACCGTGTTGTGGGTCACAAGGATTATCGTCTTTCCCTTTTCCTCATTTACCCTCTTCAACACCGATAAAACCGCCTTGCCGGATTCCACATCAAGCTCCCCGGTTGGCTCGTCACATAACAGCAACAGCGGATCCTTCGCGAGGGCACGAGCTATTGCGACTCTTTGCTGCTCCCCCACCGGAGAGTTCCGATGGAAAGTGATCCGCCCGCTTCTCAAGCTCCACTTCGGAAAGTAACCTGAGAGCCTCTGCCTCCATCTCTTTCCCAGAAAGCCCTCTCAGTTCCATCGCCAGCATTACGTTCTCCTTGGCGGTGAGCGTGGGTATGAGATTGAAAAACTGGAAGACGAAGCCTATATTCCTACGCCGAAAGTTCGTGAGTTCCTCCTCGCTCAAATCGTTAAGCCTTACCCCGTTGACTATAACCTCGCCGGAGGGTGGGCCTGTCCACGCCCGCCGATGATGTTGAGGAGAGTGGTCTCCCGGACCCGCTGGGGCTGGGGGTCACCACAAATTCCCCTCTCTTTCGGAGAAGTTGACACCGCGGAGCGCGTGCACCTTCACTCGTCCCATTTCGTATATCTTCACGACGTTCCTCAATTTAATTATGTTCTCTGGGCTCATGTCCTCACCTTCCACCTTAGGAGAGAGATGCGGCTGATAAAAGCGTTGTGGGTCGATCAATGCAGATCTTATAACTTCAACCGACATCCTATATTATGTGATGCCGTAGCGGGCCGGTCAAAAACGGCAGAACATCTGCCTGCAAGAACGGCGATTCGGTGATTTGGAATGTTCGCGGTTAAGACCAAGAAGGTTGTCTTCAGGAGGGGAAGTAAGGAAATAGTCGGCATCCTGCATGAGCCGAAAGTTGCGCCTTCCGAGGTAATCGTGATAACATGTCATGGTCTTCTGAGCACAAAGGACAGTGAAAAGTACATAGAGCTCGCAAACGCCCTCACGAAGATGAAAATGTCCGTCCTGAGGTTCGACTTTTCCGGGTGTGGTGAAAGTCCAGGAGACTTCCGAAAATCTACCATGAGCAGTCGCGTGGAGGACCTTAAGATAGTCTTGGAGCACATAAAGGGATCCTACGACAGGATCGGACTCATGGGAAGCAGTCTCGGGGGATCGATATCCGTGGTGGTGGCGGCCGAAGAACCCTCAATAAAGGCAGTCGCAAGTTGGGCGGCACCCGCAGATCTCGGGGAAATAAGCAAATTTGCCGAACAGTTTTTGGGGAGGGAATTTGCGGAAGACTTGCGAGGATACGATGTGATCTCATGCGCCGAAAAGGTCCGTGGACTTTTGGTGATACACGGAGATAAGGACGAAGTTGTTCCGGTCTCACACGCTCACAAACTCTACAATGCGGCTCCCGCCCCGAAGGCCCTAAGAATAATCAGTGGGGCGGATCACAGGTTTACGGATCCCACACTAAGACGCCATGCAGTAAATGAGAGCGTCAAGTGGTTCGTAGACTTGCTTCTCTGAATGCAATGCCTGCCGTTCAGCCTCTGACCTGTGCTGGGACAATTGCCGTGAGAAGTTCATGCGCCCGCTCGCTAAGCCTGTACCCTGAGTATGGGTCTCCCTCCAGTAACCCCATCCTCTTCAGCTTTCTCTTTATCTCCTGGAACTCCTCGGGGCTTATTGAGCGACCGTACTTCTTGCGATAAAACGGATCTAGGCACTCCTCTATCATCTCCATCTCCGTGACGGGCTCCACCTTCGCACTCAGGTACTCGACAACCGTTCTCACGAGGTCATCGTACTCCTCGGTCTTCCTCAGGATCTGCGATGCGATGCTCCACAGGAACGCCGCGACCTCCTTGCCTTTCTCATTCAGCGCGATCATGGATGGTCTCCTGTAGCTCTTGATGGCCTTCTTCTCCTTAAGCCTCCTTAGGCACTTGAAGACCGTCCTAGGGATCACCGACGCCCTCCTTATTACCTCGGAGACCGTTATTTCGCCCTCCTCTTTGATTATGTTGAATATCTCCCGCTCGGCGGGGCTTGCATCGCTGGGAGGTTCAGGCAACAGGGGCGTACAGTAGACGTGCGTTCTCTGCTTCTCTATGAGATCCGCAATTCTCTTCAGAACTCTTGATATTTCGTGCCCCGGAACCAAGAGTAGGACCTCGCGCAGAGGCTTTGGAGAGTCGTGCAAGAATAGCAACACAAGTTCCTCGTAGCACTGATTAGGCTTCGCCAAAACGGATGGCCACTCCCGGTCCTTTATTATCTCGTAAATTCTCACTCCTAGGTCGGTGACTGCAAACTTGTTATCCTCCCGCCGCACAAGCTCCGCTTTTATCAGCGGCAGAACGTACGAGTTCTCGATAGTGCTCTGACTGTGGTAGTATCCGTAGTCTTTTAATTTCTTCTGCAGTGTTGCTACGTCACAGGGCCCATCTTTCACGAGTATCTCGAGAAGGGCCCGTCTTCTAGGATTTTTGAGCGCATTGAGAATGTTGCGAATAGAATCCTTATGGGTTTCGAGGAAGGTCAGGGTTTCCGTCATGGATGGCACCACGATTTTATGGAGGGGAACAAAAATTAACTTTTACGTCGGTAAAATACTAACTTGCGGTAAAAGACGTAAAATTGTTATTTGTTGTAAAATACCATTTAATGGTATGAGTGGCGGCGATTCCGAGGATGCAACGGCGTGTTTATCATATCAGCATACTTCCCTTCTCCTATTAATATGGTGGTCGCATAAAAAATAACACTTTTGAATGGAAGCGCGGTTCGATGGATGTATGTTCAGTTGGATGGATGATGTAACTCTCGCACCGTCAATTTTGATCGGATTAACACTAGTACTAATTTTCGATGAAGCATTCTCGTTTTTGTATCTCTATCTATGTTTTTCGTGTTATTTTGAATTTCTCGAATTTTCTTCAATGTTCGAAGGTTTAGGAGCAAGAGGAGTTGCCAACCACCACGACCACTTGAACTTTATCCCCTGGTTGAAGATGTCATTGAAGGTCCACCCGAATGATATCGAGGTGCACAGAACGTACATCCAGCTGTCCTCCGGCGGAGAGTACACCGCGGTGTACAGTATCAGCGATGTTATGAAAGAAGTAATGAGTAGGACGTTCACTGCTATCACGAAGTATTTCCTATCGAAGTGGAAGTTCTCCAACTTCCGTTTGTCCCTACCGTCTCTTTTATTTGAGACTGTACGACCGCAGGACTTTCTCCTCATCCGATCCTTCACTGGCGGCACGGCTGCCTCCGGACCGGGGTTACTAGGCATCAGGGCGATCGGCACACGCCACCTGTTCCTTCTTCGGGATCTTTATCGGCGTCGTGCTCAGGATCCTGATTTCGTGGATCAGAAAGATGAATCGGGGGCAGAAACGTTTAAATGTTTCAAACTGTATCTTTTGCATCGGAGAAATGCCACTCCACTGACCTCTACCGAACTCCTCGACATTAATATGCCTACCTCCCCCTTAGGCCCAATGAAATGTCCATAATATTGAGTGGCGGTCTAAAATTTATTTCCGCAGATCGCGAACTATCAGAAGCCAGGCGACTTCAACTTCGACTTCAACTCTATTATCAGTTCCTCAAGTTTCTCGGAGATCTCGATTAGTAGCATCTCGAGCCTTGCGATATCCTCGGACGAGGGGGTGTTTGTTGCCGTCGTCGATACTTCTACGGCCATCGCTCTCTCTCCGCCCTCTTCGCGTACTTGTTGCCCCTTTTCCAGAGATTCCTTCAGGTTTTCTAAGGATATTGCAAGGTCGGAGATCATCTGACGGATAACTCCTACCTCTGTTCTCACCCTCTCCTCTATCTTCACCAGCCCATTTGCGACGAGTTTGAGGGCGTTCTCTATCGACATCCCGAACTCTGTCAATAGTTTTCTAAGATGACGTATCGTGTTGCCTAACGTGTTGAAGTACTCTACAAGTTTTTTTATCGTCTCAACGGTGGGCACACGGCCTGCTGGCGTCTCTATAGCCTCTATCTCGAACTCCACCTGTTCTACATCTTCGCCACTCAAGTCCGGCACCCTTCGTTCTGGGAAGAAGTCCCACTCTTTCTACGCGCTGATGGAATAAAAAACCTACGATAATACCAGCCGTAACAGCATTCTATCACATGCTCTATGCAAGACCTCCGATCGTGACTCTTAACCCGATACTCTCTAAAACCTCTTTAAACTTCGCAAGAAAAGCCTCATCGGGCTCCCTGAATCTGATGAACGGTCGACCCAGTTTCTTCGCCTTAGGCTCTCCAAGCGTATGGTAAGGCAAGAGGTCGATGCGCTCCACGCTCTCTAAACCGGATAAAAATTCTGCCAGTTTCCTGAAATCGTCATCTCCCTTGAAGTTCGCATCGGGGATTACCGGCACCCTTATGAATATCGGCACTCCCATCCTATCGGCCCTGATGAGGTTTTCCAAGATGAGGTCGTTTGACACCCCCGTGTACCTTTTATGCCTCTCCGGGTCCATCCCTTTGATGTCATAAAGGAGAAAGTCGGTGACCCTGAGCACCCTTTCGAAGACGCTCCACTTCGCAAAGCCGCTCGTGTCGAGAGCCGTATTTATTCCCTCACTCCTCGCTGCCCTAAAGAGGGCCTCCGTGAAATCGGGTTGAAAGAGGGGTTCGCCGCCCGACGCAGTTACACCCCCATTTGAGTTTTTGTAGAACGGCAGATCTCTCAGAACCTCCCTGATCACGTCTCTTACTGTGATAACTCGCCCCACAACTTTCAGTGCTTCGAAGTGGCAAACGGCCTCACACCTTCCGCACGCATTGCACCTATTTCTCAGAATCTTCACCTTAGTGTTTTTAAGACCAACGATGGCACCCCTTTCGCAAACTTCGATGCATTTTCCACAGCCCGTGCACTTTTCTTCATCGAACATTAGTTCGGGAAACGGTGATTGCGACTCGGGGTTGTGGCACCACACACAACGTAGCGGGCATCCCTTCAAGAAAACAGTGGTTCGGATGCCGGGTCCGTCGTGGAGAGAGAACCTTTGAATATTAAAAATTATGCCCTTCACGTCATCATACATGCAGGTAGTCCCCTTATAGCCTATACAATAACTCAAGACTTAGAAGGGGCTCGATACTTATTAAGTTTAGTCAATAAACCACTCGGTTACCAAACAGTAGAGCATCTTTACGAAGAATTGATTAAAGAAGAAACTCTACTTCCACAAACAGAAAGAATCAAACGTTTCGTTTGGGTATTGACCAGTAGTGGTGATTTTTGATGATACTATGTGATTATCTCTCTATTTAGGAAATATTCCCTGTTTTACCCGTGATCATGAAGTTAAGGCCCTCAATAATATCTGTAGTACGGAGTACGAAAGCAACTTCTTCAGTTCATCCTCGTTTCTTAGGATTTTCTCGATTTCTCTTGGCAAATTCCTTTTTGTATAGTTCCCACGAGTAATCTCCCAGAGTTTCTTACTTGGCGCCGGATCTTGAGGTATTCCTTTCGCATAAAGTATCCACTCTTCGATTTCATACCTGTTTACGACAATAACAATTTTTTCTCTAAGTTTCTCCTCTCTCGGTAAGTGCTCCTCCTCCCTCTTTTTAGCACCATCAGGGTCTCCATGACCATCTATGAGTATTATGACCTTCTCATACTCCTCAGATGCCGCTTTTAATACGCGTTCGAACTTTGTACTGCATAAACCGGGTATAAACTTAACCACGACCTTCATTCCACGTTCTATTATATTCATTTCCTTAAGTTTCTCGACAAGCATTTTCAGTGCTTCTTCAGCATATGTGTCCTCTACGTAGAGAAGTTTCATGGTCGGATGTATGTAAGGTACTCACTTAAAGTTACTCCCAAGTCCTTAAGCTTATTAGACAATTTCTTCGGATCGGATATCCTGCTAGCAGTAGTTTCGGTGTCCTTCCTCTCCAAAATTATAATTTCCTCCGGTTTGACTATGTCTATCACGGCCGGACTATGGGTCGTAGCGAGCAACGTTGTACTCGAGTTTCTGATATCATCCAGTAGCCTGTGGATCGCCTTGGCATGCAACGAGTTTTCTATTTCGTCCACTACAAGCAACGGTACTCTCTGGTCGATCGCGATCTCCATTGCTAGCATTTTAAGTACACCATCGGGTATGGATGGAGGCAGATGCTCGATGTTTCCGATTGTAAGCGTCAGGAAGGACCGCCCATCCGTGGTTGGTCTGATACCCAGCTTTATGCGTTTTTCGTCTTCGCCTAAGATATAAGCGATCGACGAGATCACATTATCTGGGATATTGCCCCCGTAGAGGGTGAGAATCAGCGATGGAAGGTTACTTGCATCCATCGAGAGTGCCTCGACAGCTATATGCTTGGATGGCTCCTTCATGGCATCATAGTTAACTATTCTGAGTATAGCCATGCTATCCATGAGGGCATAAATCGATGTCAAAATTACTGGTAGTGCCAAATCGTAGATTCCATCAATATTGTTGGGCAGTAGGGCATAATTGCCCCATAAATGTTCGATCACATGCTCCACGCGACTTTCAGGATCTTCGTGCATGTACAGCCGCATGCCTTCGAATACTAAATGCAAAAACGTGGGCTTGTATAAATCTTCGCCTATGGGGAACTCTTTCCCGGAAAACATCACTTTATAGGCTCCCATTTCTGAAATTACTTTCAAATTCCTGAAGCCTATCTCTTCACGGAGTATCTGGAATCTTCCTCCCTTCCCCGTAACCGAAATTCTATACGAGACATTTTTTAGCGAAAGATGATCGGTGTTTTCGAACTTCTTGATCAGTTTTGAAAGAAATCCCTCTGGTCCGAATTCGATGTCGAACCCCACACATAGCTCTATATTGAGTTTTTCATCGTGATTCCATACTACTTCCTGGTACCCCCACCATTCAAGGAAGGGATTTATCACCCTCCCCCTCACATGCTCCACTATAAGCTTTAAGAGATAGAGTGCCTCCACAAGGCTGGTTTTCCCGCTGCCGTTTGGCCCTATAACGATATTTACCTTTGTCAGGTCAATTTCGACATCTCTAAGGGACTTGAAGTTTTTCACTCCAATCTTCCTCGGAAAAATGCGAAGCAACTACCTCACCATTTGTTTTTTAATTCTCTTATTCCGTTCTAAGTACTTAAAATGTACGGAACTTATCGTATTGTCCTGATGATCCTGTGCGGGAGGTTTCCATCGAAAAATAGGGTAGCGCCGATCCACTGGTCTAAAGAGTTATTAAAACATCACGGAGATTTCCCACGGATTGCTCCCAGAATGAAGGAAGAGTGTTGATGGTAAGTAGCTCGCAAAATGCCACTACGCCACCACATAAACATTTTGAGCGATATCAGCATGGGGACGAATGTGAACATGAATTCCAGATCCTTAAGTTTTGATCTTCTCCCCATTCCTGATTCCACCTGTGCGCCGACTCCAATAATAGGAGCCCTCAGGGCCTGGGAAAAATTATTGAGATAGCTTCTCTTATATTCCCAATGCTGCATCTAATCGTGAACGGTGAGCATCAAAATCTTAAAGGCCGATATGGTGGTTCCATGAAAGTTGCTAGGTTCAAATACGAGGGACAGGTGACGTATGGATTTGTATTCGGGGACAGAATTTTGGATTTCAGCGCCGTTTCTAGAATATTGGGAATTGATCTTCCGGAAACCGTTGAGAAATTCATAGAGAGCGAACTTATTGCAGAAGTTCTAACGGGAAAGAGGAAGCTTGAAAAAGCATCGAGGAATGGAATTAAACTCGCTGACGTGAGATTGTTGGCTCCACTCACGGATCCTCCTAAAATCATCTGCCTAGGCTGGAATTATGTGGGACACGTGAGGGAGGGTGTGAGTAAAATACCCGAGGAGCCGGTGGTCTTCATGAAGCCGCGCACCTCGATAGCGGGTCCTTACGACGACATAGAAATTCCTAGCGATTATACCAGGATGGTCGATTACGAGGGAGAACTGGCATTCGTTATTGGAAAACGGGGTAAGAGGATAAGTAAGGAGGACGCATATGAGTATGTTTTCGGATACATGGTCTTTAACGACGTTTCGGCGAGGGACCTACAATTTAAGGACGGGCAGTGGACGCGGGGGAAGAGTCTTGACAAGTTTGCCCCGATAGGACCCTGGTTAATCACCCGAGACGAGATCGGGGATCCTCACACGCTGAGGCTGACGACGAGGGTCAATGGGGAAATCAGGCAGGACTCCAGCACGGCGAACATGGTGTTCAAGGTCCATGACATAATACACATACTCAGCAAGGGGATGACCTTCGAGCCCGGGGACATAGTGGCGACCGGGACCCCCGAGGGGGTGGGCTACTTTTACAAGCCCGAGCCGAAATTGCTGAAGCACGGGGATGTGGTCGAGATCTCCATAGAAAGGATAGGAACTATTAGGAACAGGTTTCTGTTCATCTAGGCGGCGTATCGAGAATTACGAGAATCCTTCCCTCCTCACCTTATCGAGATAGATGGGAACGAAGCTTATCTTTTCCAGTTCCTCACGATACTTTCTGTATCCCTTCTCGGTGAGGCGGAAATGGTGGAATAGACTATAAATGTTCAATCCAGAAATTTTCAGAAGTACATACTTTATACTATTATACAAGGCCCATCTGGCTTAAGCGGCTCAATAATACAGGTAAGTATTCTGAATCCGCTTTTATGAAGATTGGAGGTTTTCCCAGTGGTGCGGGGACTCTTACCCACTTCCCATTTACTCCAACAGTGTATGTTGTATTTGTCCATAAGTGAATCCACTTTCCTTCCGGAAGATACACCTCGACCTCATTAACTCCTTTATCCAGTACTGGCCTGACAATTATGTCCGGACCGTACATAAACTCGTATTTCAATTCATACGTTGCCGGATCGTGAGGATAATGGATAAAGAGAGGGCGTATAACCGGCAATCCTGTGGCTTCTGCTTCTTCCTGTAAGTCTTCCCGTATGGGTGTTAGTGCTATGTATAACAGGGTCATATTTTTGAAATACGCTATTGTTTCGTTATCAGACCAAACCTGTATGTTATCTTCTGGCAGATTAGTTGAGTGCGTCCTGTAGAAGGATGTAAATGTAGCCAATTCCATCCATCTAATGAAAAGTTCCTTAGTTCTCAAATATGACAAGATCGGAGTTTTAACCGAGAAGTATCCTCCGATGTCCAAATGGGTTATCTGTATTCCGGATAAGCCGCTTGTTATCAGTCCGATCACTGCGGATTTCAATCCGTCATATTCATCCCATGTCACGCTCTGATCGCCCAACCATGTTAGTGGTGCAAACCTGGTTATTCCGATGAAGCCAGCGCGAACGAAAAATATTACATTTCCTTCTGCATTTGCCTCCCTTATTGCTTCCATATTTAATTTTGCCCATTCTACTGGATACAAGTTGTGGAATTCCCATCCCGTGGATCCGTTATATAACAAAGAATCTACTGGGAGGTATTCTCCGAAATCAGCCATCCATCCCGATACGCCGATCTCTATCTGCTTCTTTATCAGTTCTTTGTACCATTTTCTTGCTTCTGGGTTTGTTAGGTCGATTATTCCCCCTTGATAAAGTCCGAGATCAAGTATATATGGTTCACCATTTGCCTTTTTGACGAAATATCCCCTAGTTAATGCTTCTTCAAATAAATTTCTGCTTAAATTTTCGTTTGGATGCGGTTTTGCTAGATACGGGTTAAAATAAATGATCACCCTTACTCCCAAGTTGTTTAACTCTCTTATAAGATCTTCCCAGTCCGGGTAAAGTGTTCTATCTGGTACCCAGTTCCACCGTACCGTCCACCACTTTGCTCCGCTTATTTCAAGTACACACCTTCCTCCCCAATCCTCTATCCATACGCCTGCCAGCGGCACGCCTTCTTCGAGAAGTTTTCTGACAACGGCTCTAACCTTATCCGACCCTCCGCCGACCCTAACGATGGCCCCATTATTCACCCACGATGGTAATTTCCTCATTCTGCCCATATAGTCCGTATAGAGGGATATTAGATCGGTATAGTTTTCTCCGAAGAAAAGTACAGCTGAGATGCAGTTGCTCCATACCTCTACTTGAATACTATCTTTCTTTGTGAAGTCAAATACCGAGTACTCTGGGTTCTCCACTAACAATGCCCTATAGTAATTAGTAAAGAAGAACGGCAAGGGTGTGTAGGTTGTCCACCAAGATCCTCCAGAAAGGAAAGAAATTGCATTGAGAAGCACGGTATCGGGAAGCTTTCCCCTCCCGATACCCTGTTCTTGAACCCAGATTGGAACCCTTGATCCTTTCATATTGATCTTGCTGTATTGAACTCCTAGACCGAAAATTTTCTCACTAGCATTTGATCTAATTTTGAATCTTAATATATCAATCAAATTGCTCGGACTTACGTTTATTATGATTGAAACTCTTCCTTTTTCTTCAAAAATCAATTTAAAATCGAACTTCACCGACCGTATATCTTTGAATGGAAAAATTAGACTTGGCCTACTTCCTAGTAATGTTCCTGAGAGTTTGAACTCGTTTCCGCTTAAAGACGCGTTTTCAACCATCACAATGTCGTATTTGAAAACTTCCGATTTTGTAATTAAAAATGAACCTTTATTCATGATAACCCTCTTTTGGGCGATTTCCGCCTCAAGAAAATCGTTTAAATTAAAGGCAAGAAGAGTTTTATTCCGAGAAGAGTCTTTCAGTACTAACGTTTCTTCGGTTATGACAATTTCATAATCATCGTAACTGAAGGTGGATTTAAGATATGCTTTGCCTTTGCTGACAGGAATTAGATTAATTGATACGACAACGGAAAAATATATCAGAATTATCAATACGAGGGCAGTAATGTATCTTTTATCCAACTTAATTCTCCGTAGAGATACCTTATCTAGTTCCCATGCTCGGATTACCCAGAGTAGGCGAAGTAAGAAAACTGTAATTAGGAAAATTCCAATGTAAAGAAATACTACCAAGGAAATCCAGCCAGTAGCCTGATATAGGAAGATAAATGCTATACCCAGATATAGCAAGATATTAAATGGAGCGAAGATCCGGGATTCCACAACTCGGCGCTTTATGGATCGTAGCGGCTCGAGTTTTTCCTCTAAAGAGACAAATCTTCTTAAAATTCGCGACATTATTTTAAGAAGGGGAAATACCAAACAACCCGTTATAGTAAGAACACTCAGAATGAACAATATTTCTCCATATCCAAGAAACACGTCATACACTGTCCACGGATCATAGTAATAAAGGAATAGGGCGCCTAAACCAATTATAAAAACAAAAAGGCCTGTACTAAATTTATAAAGCCTATTCATGAACTGTTAACCCCTCTCAATTCTAGCTATTGTAACTTGCCGAAAATCAAGTACTGCTTTCTTCTTTTTAAATTTTCTTCCCCTTTATGGTATTTCTGAAACTTTTTTCTCGAAGACAGCGAGACCGTTTCACAATTTTTGCAAAAGACAGGGTTATTTTACAAATCTCAAAGCGGTATTTTTGCATTTCTGACTTTTCTCACAATTCACTCTACATGAGGCAAGATTTCTCCTTCCAACAAAATTATGAAAAATCTCTGAAGAATGCGAATAGTTTATGCGGCTGCTCGCCAGCGCTTAACAGTACGAGACACTAGCATAACTGCAAAGAGTCGATTCCGTTTGCGATCGCCGCAGGAGGAGGACGGGCATAAGAGGACTCTGAGGGGCCAAGTGACAGCAGTCCGCACATGGTTCCGTAGGTTGTGAGGGGGGAGGATCAAATAAACGTTGATTGTGCTTACCAGTGTAGTGTCGCGCTTAAATGGTTTTGCTACTTGTTCCTGCGGTCATTAGGGGCAGGTTCTCGGCTTGGTATATTATTTTTATATGATATTGCTTAGTGTTGCACCGCTGTGCTGTGTTTCGCCAAATGAATGGAGATAGCGGAAGTAAGAAATTGAATGGGGAATGTCTATTCCTTAGAAAGTTCCAGAAGCACTAAATAGGACTAAATAGGAACAATATTGCCGTTACTGTCAATAGTGAAATTATAAGCAACAGCCCCGTCGCCCCAGTCTACAACAATCTTATACGTTCTATTTGGAGTCAACTTGCTTTTTGGCTCCAGTTCTATTTCTCTGAAATCGTTTATTGGTATCCAGTCATTCGTAACGTAGCCAGCTAGACACTCTTCTTCTTTTACTATCTTTATTATGCCAAATAGCAACCTCTTCTCCTTAGGCTTAGTGTAACGTTCGTACAAGTAAACGCCAAAGAAATCAAAATCACATTCACTTCCAACGTTCCTAATGCGAACTATAACCTTATCATCCTTTATGGAAACAGATTCTATGGCAAGAGCCCTTATCTTCCCCATCGCCTTTCTCTTAGCCTTCATACGTCCAAACCCGTATCCCCACATTGCAGATCTCATATCGATCATTACCTGACACCTATCCTGTATTGATAATTTTCGTTTTTGGTTTCGTTCGCTCATTAAACCATGAAGCCATTTGCGTTTTTTAAAAAACAACTTTTGAATAGTACTTCTGAAATTTTCTAAGGAATCGACATTTATAGTTTATTCTACCATTCGCACCACCGCAGCGGACGGCACGAATCTGCTAGAGACAACAACCCTCGTCAGGATCCAAGAGAGTTTGGCCATTCGGAGCCCACCAAAAGGTTATCTTTTGTCAAGCCAACAATTGCCTATGACAAGTGCGCGAAAAAGTAGAAGGGCGCGGCCGGCACCATAATACCGCGAACCAACTGGCAGGAGGGAACGCGTGATGCCCGGCCGCGCCCAGTACTACTGTTGTGGGCAACAGCATATAAACGTCCCGCATGGACGCAACGCGCTCCTCCTGCTCCGCAAACCCCTCTCCTTTAAAACCGCACTCCGCCTCCTCGTGCCGACCGGGTTGCCGCGGAAAATCAACCCGCCCCGAGTTCGCAGCACTCGTGCACAAACCGCCTCCCCCGAGGCGGTGGCCCGCATCGTGTCCGAAGAAACCCTCGACTCCCTGGTACGCGCCGAAATGCAGAGGCAGAGGGAGCGCCTGAAGGGGAAGAGGGGCGCGTGGTCCCCCGTGAAGACGCGAAACCCCCTCGAAAGGCCCCTCGAGAAAGAGATGCTCAGCACCGGTTTCAGGAAAATCTTCGACGAAACACTCCGCCTCCTCAGGGAGTTCTCGAAAACTCACGCGCCTCCCTCGAGCCCACACGCCCGCCCGAAGTACGACAGGCTCATGGTGGTAGCCCTCCTGATACTGAAGGAAATGTCCCCGCAGCCCATCAGCTTCGAAGGTATAGGGGGCGCGCAATCGAGGCGGGGATCGACATGAGGGTTTCCAGTGACGCGAGGCACAGGGTCCCGACCGCGGAGACTCTGCGCTACCACTACAGGAACCCCCGCCTCCGGCAGTGGATCTTGGAGTTCCTGAACTGGTTGAGATGCCAGGGAAGCATCCTCATTCGGGGCCTCTCGGGGTGCGACGGCGCGGAGGAGTTCGTTGCGGACGGGACCGCCGTTCCGGCGGGGTTTCTCGAGGAGGGTTTGTGCAGGGGAGGGCCGTGTTTTCGAGACCGACTGTCGACATAAAGTTCATCTACGACATAGGGGTGGAC
>Ga0180300_10000163_pt1 | contig 26406 bp, 30 predicted proteins | sample GuaBasSediGuay15_FD_121798 | JGI IMG/M metagenome (GOLD analysis project Ga0180300, IMG submission 121798) | Subseafloor sediment microbial communities from Guaymas Basin, Gulf of California, Mexico - Guay15, Core 4569-2, 21-24 cm | ecosystem: Environmental > Aquatic > Marine > Hydrothermal...
AGTGAGGTATAGCCACTTAGATGATCAATCAAACTGGGAAGCAAGCTACCTCAGCGATTTGTATTTTGCCGATGTGTATAAATATGAGGATGGACAGCCTGTTTTTGAAGACTGGGACAGCAATGGTGACGGTGTATTTGCAGAATGGAGCGGTTTCAAGAAAGATGTACTTGATTTAATGCCTGACGTTTATGTTGGCCGCCTTGGATGTAGAAATAAATGGGAAGTAGGAAGTATGGTCAATAAAATAATAGAATATGAAAACAGTGGCGCTAAGAATCAAGACTGGTTCAAAAAGATGGTTGTTATTGGAGGAGATACATTTCCGCCTCCAGATGATCCATATTATGAAGGGGAGGTAAGTACAAGCAAATCTCTAGAATACATGGAAGGATTTGAAGGAATAAAACTTTATACTTCTCTTGGCACATTAACAGGGCCTGAAGATATAATAAATGCAGTCAGTCAGGGATGCGGTTTCCTGAATTTTGAAGGGCACGGAAATCCAATGAGCTGGGCGACACATCCTCCACATGATGGTGAAACATGGATTGGTATAGATGTCCTGCAATTCAATAAGTTCTCCAATAATGGCATGTATCCAATATGCGTTGTTGGCGGCTGCCACAATAGCCAGTTCAATGTGAGCGTATTCAATTTACTCAAGATAAGAAAAATCTATGAAACATACTGGAAATCGGAGTGGAGTCCAGAGTGTTTCAGCTGGTGGCTTGCCCGCCTGGCGGATGCCGGAAGCATAGCTACAATAGGCTGTACAGGACTAGGCTATGGATATATTGGGGATTACAATAATGACAGCATACCAGATTGTATACAGGGCCTGGGAGGGTGGATTGATATTGAATTCTTCAGAGTGTATGGACAGGAAGGAAAGGAGATACTTGGAGAGGTGCATTCTACAGCTTTAGCAAACTACGTTGCAAACTTCCCGGTGATGAAGGATAACATTGACTGTAAGACGGTACAGGAGTGGGTATTGCTTGGTGACCCAACCCTGAAAATCGGAGGATATTAATCCTCCTCTCTCCCCAAATTTTTTATAAAGCTCCTATTTTTATAAAGCATGTTTAGAACATTGCTGGTGGCATTGACAATCATATCTCTAATACTGCCAGTTATTTCATATCGCTACTTTATTCAGCTCATGAAACTCGTTAAAATAAGGAGGGCAAATTTTCTTCTGGCAGGAACAATGACTGTGCTTACAGGCTATATTTTCTTTCTTCTTCCATGGATTTTCATAGGGAATGATGTGCCAGAAATAAGAATATTCTCTTATTATATCATTTTAATTGGATTGATTATCCTAGTATATGGGGTAATTAAAATATATATGGATTGGAAAGAAGTGATAAAATGAACGCATTTTTGCCAGTAATGCTGAATTTTTTCATGTCCCTAATCATTCTGTTTATTGCTATTAAGGTTTATAATATTTATAGGAGAAAATATCTGTTATGGTTTGTATTCGCCCTTTTCCTCATACCCTTACTTTTTCTTTACTCTCTTGTTGAAATATTATATCTCTCCAAAATTTCTCCATATGCAATTGTGGCATATCCTGCAATAATAATTGTGGTTGAAATAGCAACCATCATGGCTCAGAAAAATCTTTTTTCCTCTCTCAAAACAGAAGAAGCAGAAGAATACAAACTGTTGTTAAGAGAAGATATTGCTCTCATAAGAGCTTTTGAGAAAATCGCCAATTATTTCATTGGCAGAATATCGACTCTGATAGGCATAAAAAATATAGAAGATGTGCTGGAAGAATGTATAGAGAGCTATCCAATACTAACTGGATGCTATATTGGAATGGATGAAAAGTTAAAGACCAGAGCAATGGAGGAGAATATAGGAGAGATAAAAGAAGAAAACATGGAAAGATTGTGTGAGGCTTTCTCCTACTTACTGACAAAGTTAATTGATCTATATGCTGCTTTTGTGCCATACAGAGAAATTGTTGAAGGAGTGGAAAAAGAAATCAGTAAAATAGAAGGAAAAATCATAAAATATTTCGTTCCGTTTGTCCTCTTCAAAATAGTGCTTGAACCTTTTCTGCGAGAATGTAAAAGCGATGAGTTGAAGAGTTTGAGGTTGGCAGTGGACATCAAAGGAATTTACATAAACAAAAAAGGAGGAATAGAATATCATGAAATTTATAGATATGATGTTGCTGCCCGTGAAGAAAAATTTGTAAAATTTCTGGAAAGAATGCTGGCTGTTTTAGGAAAAAGAGGAGAACTGGAAAAAAACATTACAGAAATTTTCAGGAAACTCCCAAACAATGTGAAAGAGGAGATATACAGATATGAATTCATTAAGAAATTGCCGAGGGGAATACTAGATGAGGAAAAAATAGTGTTAATGAGTAAAGAAAAGTTAATAGAAGAGCTTATAGACAGGAAAAAGAAACTTGAAGAGGCATATGCGAGATTGGCAGAAGCAAAGCTGGATAAAATGAAATCAAATTTTGTTGATATTATAGCTCATGAAATTAAAACACCTCTTACCTCTATAAAAACATATACTGATTTGATCAGAAAAGGGAAGTTAGGCAGAATAAACAAGCTGCAAAAAGAAAAACTGGATAAAGTGGCAAAAAATATTGACAGGCTAACAAAGCTTATAGATGATATGCTACAGATTCCATCAATAGATTCAAAAGAACTTGAGTTAAGAAAGGAAATTTTTTATGTGAAAGATATAATAAACAAAATTTTGGATGACATAGATGAAATGGCCAAAGAAAAGAAACAGAAAATCGAGGTTAATGTGGAAAAACAACTCACTATATTTGGGGATAAAAATTTAATTGAGAAAGCGATAAAGAATATAGTGACGAATGCAATAAAATACACTCCAGAGGGAGGGAAAATATTCATTACCGCCAATAATGAAGGCAGCTACACTCATATTTCAATAAAGGATACTGGGAAAGGTATAGAAAAGGATGATATCGAAAAAATATTTGAGCCATTTTACAGCAAGGAAGGAGGCATTGGCTTGGGCCTGGCAATAGCAAAAAATGTTGTTGAAAGTCATGGTGGAAAAATATGGGTTGAAAGCGTCGTTGGCAAAGGTTCGAATTTCCATATATTGTTGAGGAGGGAAAAATGATAAGGAGAATATTGTTTGTTGATGATGATGAGAGCATTCTTGATGCTGCAAAAACCGCGCTGGAAGTATATGGTTATGAGGTGGAAGTTGCTAGCTCGGGCGAGGAATGTCTTGAAAAACTGGAAGGAGTAGACATGGTTTTTCTTGACATAAAGATGCCAGGCATGGATGGAATAGAGACATTGAGGGAAATAAAAAAGAAAAAGCCCTCGCTACCTGTTGTTATGATAACAGCATATGCTACAGTTGATACAGCCATTGAAGCGATGAAGAGGGGAGCCTCAGATTATATAAGAAAACCATTCAATATTGAGGAGCTTGAAAAAAGCATACTCGCAGCCATAGAAGACGTGAAATTCAGAAAAATTGAAGATGTTTTTACTGGAGACTGTTTTGAAAAGTTCCAGAGTTTGGCAAAGAAAGGAAAAGGAATATGCATAACAAGGAATATTGATAGGGTAAAAGATATGGATAATGTTATTGTTATTTCTTTGGAAAAAGATTTGAAACCCAGAAAACTGGACGAAATCAAGGAGGAGGCAGAGAAAAATATTGGGAAGGGAAATGTTATACTTGTTACAGATATTGAATATCTGCTGAAGGCGAATAGCATAGAAGAAATAAGGAATTTTCTACAATGGTTGAATAAGAGTGCCTTAGCAAATAACTGTAAGTTGATTTTATCAGCAAATTTGAAAAACTTGGACGAGAAGAAAAAGAAAGCTCTTCAGGATGTAATAACGGATATGCATCTTGATGTTCTGTCAGATTCTATCTCAAATTACATGAGGAGAAAGATAATATCTCTGCTTTCATCCGGAGAAAAATATCCATTTACGAAAATAGCTCAAGAGCTGGGCATAGAGGATAATCCAAAACTGAGTTTCCATTTAAAGAAGTTGAAGGATGATGGCGTATTGGAGCAGGATGAGGAGAAGAGGTATTATTTGTCAAAGACGGGCAGGGAAATAGCAGAATTCATAGAGAACATAAAGAAAGATAAGCTCAAAAAAGGAGGAGAGATTCTCTGGATGCCTGTAGAATAGGGAAAAATGATAAAATAAGGGGAATGCATATTATTTCATGTTTGAAAGAGAGCATGGCATTATAATTGCATGTGATGTAGAAAATATAGAAAAGTTAAAGGAGCTGGTGGAAAAAACCTATGGAATAGATGGTATAGTTGGATATAAGATAGGTGCAAATCTCGCCTTAAAATATGGCTTGAAAAATATAATGCAGCAAATCGATTTTCAATTGCCTGTGATATATGACCATCAGAAAGCCGGGACAGATATCCCTTATATAGCAGAAAAATTCGCAGAGGCATGTAAATCAGCCAATATAAAAAGCGTGATTATTTTCCCTCAAGCAGGGCCGAAAAGTGAGGAAGCATTCATAGATGCAATTTTCGCCCATAAAATGGTGCCAATGGTTGGAGGAGAAATGACCCATCCTGCTTATCTTGCAGAAGATGGCGGTTTTTTGCTCGATGACGCTCCTGCAAGAATATACGAGATTGCAGCCAAGAAAGGTGTTGAATACTTCATACTCCCTGGCAATAAAGAAGAGGCAATGAAGAAGTATCATTTGTTTCTCACAGGCCTCATAAATGAGCCAAAATACTGTATGCCAGGAATAGGCAGGCAGGGAGGGGAAATAAAGAAAGCTTTCACCATTTTACGCGGTTATGCTGCTTATGCCATAATAGGCTCAGCTATATATGGAAGCGAGGATATAACTAAGGCGGCAAAGAAGTTTGCAAAGGAGGCGATGGAATTTGAATGAGAAAGAAATTTTCATTGAGTTGTATAAAAATGGGTTGATAAAAACATTGAAGGATAAGCCGGAAGGATGGAAACTGGTATCTGGCTTATGGAGCCCATTTTATATACAGTTGCGATTGTTGCCTAGCTATCCACCCTTATTAAATGAAATTGGAAAATTGCTTGGAGAAAGGATAAAGAGATATGGCAATAAATTGCTTGGCATTGCAATGGCTGGCATTCCAATAGCTACTGCCATCTCACTTTATCACAATATGCCACTCTGTTACACAAGAAAAATTGGAGGAGTAAAAAGCATAGAGGATTTACAAAAACATGCCAGCCAGTATGGAGAACATTCTCTGGTGGAAGGGGAAATTGAAGAAGGAGATGAATTCATTGCCATAGATGATATTGTGACAAGATTTGATAGCAAGCTCGTTGCCATAAAACAGCTTGAAATTGAAGCAGAAAAAAGAAATTGTAATATAAAATGCAGGCACGTTGCTGTAGTAATAGACAGACAGCAGGGAGCAGAGGAAGTGGCAAGACAGTATGGCATAAAGCTCCATGCTCTCATAAAATTCAAAGAAGCCATAAAATGGACAAAGGACATGATGAGCGGGAAGGAATATCAAATTGTGGTTGACTATCTGGAAAATCCAGAAAAATATCAGGACGAGGAGAAAAGAAAAGAGATGCTAAAGAAAATTTAACATATTCTGGGTATTGGATCTCCTATAGGAACATCGATGATTCGTTTCCCTCCAACATTTGTCTCCATTATGACATTTTTTCCTTCTATAACTTCTCCAATTATCTCTGCTTTCCTGCCATATTTATGTCTTCTTATTGCCTTAAGAACATCATCAGCCTTTTCCCTTACAACACCAAGCAGCATCTTTCCCTCATTTCCTATGGTTAGTGGGTCCAGACCAAGCATTTCGCAGGCTGCCAACGTTGCCTCATTTATTGGAATCCTTTCCTCATAAATTATTATGCCCACTCCTGACTTTTCAGCCATTTCATTTAAAGCATTGGCTATACCTCCTCTGGTGGCATCTTTAGCTGCTACAATTCCTCCTTCCTTCAAAGCTTCTTCCATCAAGCCATTGAGAGGAGCAACATCTGATACAACGCTTCCTTCAAAACCGTATCCTTCTCTTTTTGAGATTATTGCTATGCCATGGTCTGCTATGCTGCCATTTATTATTATTTTGTCTCCCGGCTTCAGCATGGAATCGAGCAACCATCTGCCATTTCTTTCAGCTATCTCAAAATTCCTTCTTAGCCATTTGCTCTCCTTTCCTAGGGCAGATGTGGTTACCACAATATCTTTTATTCCGCCTCTTTCAACAACTTTTGTATCTCCTGTTACAATCTCTACGCCCGCCTCTCTTGCTACAGAAGCCATGCTTTTTATTATCTCTTCAAATTTTTCTGCAGGAAAACCTTCCTCTATTACCATTGCAGAAGCCATTGCAATCGGCATGGCTCCTAAGGCAGCGATATCATTTACCGTTCCTGCAACAGCCAGTTTTCCTATGTCGCCGCCGGGAAAGAAAACAGGTTGAACAGTATGGCTGTCTGTTGTGAATACAATGCCATCTATAACGGCAGAATCATCTAATGCATGTAATGGTACTTCTGATTCACCATTTCCAAAATGTTTCAGGATGAAATTTTTGATAAGAGAAGCCATATCTTTGCCGCCTGCTCCGTGACTCAGCTCTATTCGCCTCATTTAGTCCCTTATTCCTTCCTCTTTTACTGTGAAAACTACTTCGCCTTCTGGCAGATGTGGCGAATCAATGAGACGGGCTATTCTTTTGCCTCCTTTCGATTTTCTGAGATAGATTCTAAACATTGCTGTATGGCCTACTATGTGCCCGCCAATAGGTTGTGTAGGGTCACCAAAAAAGACATCTGGACGTGCTGCTACCTGATTTGTTACGCATATAACAGCATTATATATGCGGGCAAATTTAAGCAAAGCATGCATGTGTTTATTCAGCTTTTGCTGTCTCTCCGCCAGCGCGCCTCTACCAACATATTCTGCTCTGAAATGCCCAGTTAATGAATCCACCACAAGCAATTTTATTGGATATTCCTTGGCAACTTCCATTGCCTTTTCAACAAGCATCATTTGATGATTGGAATTGAAAGCACTTGCCACATGAATTTTTTTCAGAACTTCTTTTCCATCTAGGCCAACTCCTTCAGCCATCTGAACTATTCTTTCGGGGCGAAAAGTATTTTCTGTATCAATAAATATTGCTTCTCCTTCTAAGCCTCCTTCTTCTTCAGGTAACTGAACATTAACACAGAGCTGATGAGCAATTTGAGTTTTTCCTGAACCGAATTCTCCAAATAATTCTGTTATAGCTTGGGTTTCAAATCCTCCACCAAGCAATTCATCTAAAGCTTTTGAGCCTGTAGTTAAATGTTTCCTTTCCTTGAGTTTTTCAAGAAGCACATCTCCTCTCTCAAATCCGCCTACATCGGCTCTTTCACGGGCTGCCTGTATTATTTTTGCTGCTGTACTCTCACCAATATCAGCTACATCTGCTAGCTCTGACGGAGATGCAACTGCTATTGCCATCAAGTCAGTATATCCTGCTTCTTCCAGTTTTTTTGCTATTGCAGGCCCAACACCAGGCAGGTCCTCAAGTTCAAACATTTCCATTCAAATTTCAATGCATGTCATATTTATAAAAGTAATGTTTGTGGAGACGAATTTGGATTGGAACTACACCCATTTTCAACGAAAGCGACAGCATTATGAAACATTAAAACACCTTTTTCATCCTTCTTTTTCAAATTTATATTAAGGAATAAAATTTTTTATATCTCTTCTCATTATAATATTGAATGAAAACATATGTTACAATAATATTCAGCAGCGAAGGAGCAAAGCCATCAGAGATAAAAAGCCGATTGTTTGGTTTAGGCTTCAAAGCTGTAAGAGGAAGTTATGATTTTGTGTATGAATGGGATAAAGAGCCAGATATAGATACACTCCTTGACTTTGCAGACAGAATACAAACTGCCTTAAAAGGCACAGAAGTTTTGTTTTCAATAGAAACTGTGTGAAAAATTAATGGATTGAATTGAACGATATTATGATTCCGCCCCCAGCTTAAAATTTAAAGCAAATTTTAAAATTCGATAATGCATTTTTTGTTATGAGGAAAATTTATCCTCTTCTTGCTGTAATTGGGATAATTTTTCTTTATTTTATTTCTATTTTTTCTGAGCCCACTGAAATTGAATTAAAAGATTTATGGAAATATGAAGGAAAAGAAGTTGTTGTTGAAGGCATAGTCAAAAACAAGGCTGGGGATGTTATAGAAATAAGCGATGGAAACGCAACAGGAAAAATATATTGTGAAGGCTGCGATGAAATAGAATATGGGGATCAGATAAAAGCAAGAGGAAAAGTTGGGGAATATGGCGAAGAGCTAATAATATATGCGGAGAAAGTCGATATACTTGAAAAATGGAAGGAAAATGCTATTTCTTTACCATATCTGGCTGAAAATTATGAAAAATATGTTGGGATGAATGTAAATGTTACCGGATACATTTATTCAAAATACACGGGATATTTCTATTTGAGCGATGAATACATGGATTATAAAATAAGAGTTTATTATAACGAAACCATTCCATTTGAAAAATATGAAAGAGTATGTGTTAAGGCATTATTCTTTTACAACCCAAAGAATTGCAATTTTTATCTGAAGATATGTCAGCCATTTCATGGAGTGGAATGCTATGATGATTGATTTTATACTCATTGTATCTTTTGCAGCGGCTGGGGCATTTATTGGGGCGGTAACAGGCATTATACCTGGATTGCATACAAACAACATTGCCATTCTCCTCCTTGCCATTTTATCTGCCGCTGGCATCGGCATATATTTATGCATTTTAATTGTTGCTGCAGCAATATCCCATACTTTTCTGGATATAATTCCATCGACATTCATAGGTGCACCAGAAGAAGATACTGCCTTGCTTGTTCTGCCTGCTCACTCAATGGTTTTGCAGGGAAGAGGGTATGAAGCAATATGTATATCTGCGCTGGCCAGTTTGGCATCGGTGGCAGTATGCTTTGCTCTTCTTTTGCCATTCCGTTTCGTCATGGAGGAGCCAATTAATTTTTATGAAATAATTGAAAAAAATATGCCATGGATTTTAATTTGCATTTCCGCCATAGTTATCTTCACAAACGAAAACATCTGGAAAGCCATTCTGATATTTTTACTTGCAGGAATTTTTGGAATGGTTATCATTGATTTAAATACTTCTTTCCTCATTCAATCATCTCCTATTTTTCCAGCTTTGGCAGGCCTGTTTGGCGCCCCAGCTCTTTTATATGCTGAAAAGAAAATCCTCCCTGAACAGAATTTGGAGGCAGAAGAAATAAGAGTGAAGAAAAGAGATATAGGTGGAGGAGTAATGGCTGGAGGTATTGTAGCAATATTGCCTGGCGTGAGTTCTGCAATTGCATCTACTTTGGCATTGGCTTTAAAAAGAGAGAGGAGCAATGAAGCAATAGTGGCAATTTTATCAGCTACAAATACAGCAACAAATTTCTTTGTTCTTGCCTCGCTTTTCATAATACTGAAGGCAAGAAGTGGCTTCGCAATTGTTATGAGAGAATTTATTAATGTGGAAAAATGGAGTGGATTCTTGATTCCATATCCTTATAACTTGCTCTTAATAGCAGTTATTGTATCTTCCACCATCTCATATTTTCTTACAAAGCATATTGGCAAATTTGTCGCAAAAAATATTTCCAGAATTTCATATAGGAGGCTAATAAGAATTTCAATTTCTATAATTCTCATAATGGTGTTTCTTTTTACTGGATTTTTGGGCTTATTAATTTTTGGCGTAGCTTCATTAATTGGAATAACATGTCTTGAGATGAAAGTGAGAAGGAGTGTCTGTATGGGTGTGTTACTCGTGCCATTGATCCTCAATTATTTTTTATAAATTCCTTTGCATCATCTATAAATTCATCTACTTCTATGCCAACTTTTTTTGCCAGCAGAAGAGCTGCAATTTCTGGATATATATCCAAGTCCTCAGAAATTTTCCTTATTTCATCTCTAATTTTTTTCTCCCCTATCTTGCTCTCATGTGATATTTTTCCCACTATTTTGGAAAGCAAATCCTTTTCCAATTCCTCCAGTTTTTTATTATCAAATTTAAATCCCAGAGGAACTTCCTCATCTTTATAATTAAAGGAAGGGAAAATTTCATCGCCATCCTTTTTAAGTAAATTCAATCCCATAGCTTTTTCTATAACTTTCATTCCCTCTCCTGGCGTGAGCCATCCGAGTTCAAAGGAAAGGGTCATGTAAAATTCTTTCTCCGTCATTTTTTCCTTACCACTTCTCTGAAAAACAAATGCTATTAGTTTTCTCAACTCTTCCATTCTCTTATCCTCCTTATTATTTCTTCATTTTCATATAATTTCCATATTTCAATATCTTCCTCACACTCCTGATTTTCTTCAAGCACTACCCCATTAAATCCATAGTTTTTAACAATTTTTACCGCTTTTTTAACATCATTGTTTCCAATAAATATTTCTTCCTCGCTCATTTCACGCACTTCCCTAAGATATTCTTCTTTCATATTCCATATTGTTATTCTTTCAATGCCCACTATTATCAAATCCATCACGTCTTCCACATATCTTGGATAGGAATCCACCCATATCTTGTTACCCACTTTTTTGTATAACTCCAGATTGGGCGAATTTTTTCTGTAGCCGTCGACATCGATCACATAAACCATTTCATAATCTTTAGCCATCCCTTGAATTACTTCCTTTGCCTCTCCCTTCTTCCATATTTTATTGCCTCTTCTTATTTTTCCTCTTTTAACCTTTATCACAGGATACTCTTTCACCTTACTTAAATTACTTTGCTATTAAAAATTTTGGCAACATATTTTTATAGAGAAACATGATTTATAGAAAGATGCATCTCACAGTTATAAAGGGTATTGGTAAAACTTATGAAAAAAAATTGATTGATGCGGGAATCAATTCCCTGGAGGAGCTGGCAATAGCAGATTTGAACGAACTGGCAGAGAAAACAGGAATAAGCATAAACAAACTCAAAAAATGGAAGGCAGAGGCAAAGCGCAAAGCAAAATATAAGAAGGCAGAGATAGCAGAAGACATGGCAAAAATAACAACAATAGAAATCGATGGAAATAGAGCAAGAGTTAAAATAAAAGAGGTCATTCATGAAAACATACCTGTCTATAAAGGAAATTTTGAAGAACTGAAAGATAGCATCGAAAAAGAAGAAATGGCTGTTTTTCTGGACAAAAAAGCCAGTTTGTGGTTTAATGGAGAATGGTATGAAAATCTTCCATATAAAATGAAAATTAAAAAGGAGGTTGTTAAGAAGAAAAGTTTTCTGGAAATACTGAAGGAATGGTGGAAAAAATGATAAGAATAAGATGGCATGGTCATGCATGCTTTGAAATAGCAAATGGAAAAGTTATTGTTATCGATCCTCACGACGGAATTTCTATAGGAATTCCTCCCCCAAAAACAAAAGCGGATATTATTTTGGTAACCCATGACCACTTTGACCACAACAAGGTGAGGGAAGTTGAGAAAGAAGAAAGCGTTGTTGTAAGGGAAAGTAAAGAAATTGATGGAATCAAAATAGAAACGATGAAGGCATATCATGATAAAAACGAAGGTAGAAAAAGAGGAGAAATCACCATTTTTAAACTGGAATATGAAGGAATAAAATTCTGTCATCTTGGGGATTTAGGGCATATTTTGAATGATGAAACTATAAATAAAATAGGAGAGATAGACATCTTGTTTATTCCAGTTGGGGGCGTTTTTACTGTAGACGCTAAGGAAGCAATGGAACTTTGTAAAAAAATTAATACAAAGGTCATTGTGCCAATGCATTACAAGATAGAGGGGCTTTCACTACCAATAGAAGGTGTTGATGCATTTCTCGATTTATCAGATTTTTATGTGAGATATGTTGCAAATGAAATAGAAATTGAAAGGGACGATTTACCAAAAGAAAAAGAAGTGTGGGTATTCAGTCTATAAGCTCATCAATTTTTTCTTCCAACTCTGATAAATCTTTTTTTATCGGCAGATTATCAATCAGAATTTTATCAAGAAAAGAAGCCTTTATCTCTCCTTCCGTTATCTCATCCACCTTTTTTTCAATTTCCTTTATATTAACCTTCTCTATAATCTCTCCTTCTCCTCTAAAAATTAATTTTATTTTGCAACTGGGACATTCTCCAGTTACCTCATCCCCCACGATAAATTCTTCTTTACAGTTCGGACAAACCACAAGCATGAGCTTAAATTATAAAAGGTTATTTAGTTTTTCCTTCGTTTGCTCTTACACTAGGCCTTACTTTCTCTGCTCCTTTTCCTTTATTCCTCAGTCCCCTGCCTTTCTTGCCAGCTGATGTTTTGCCTCTGAATACCCTGCCTTTCTCATTGCATATCCAGTTTATATCCTTATCATTTATTATTGCAGGATGGGTTCTATCTACAAGTATTACTTCATAATAATGATATTTTCCATCTTCTCCAACCCAGTATGAATTTAAAACTTCCATATTTGGATATTTTCTTGCAGCTCTTTCTTCAGCGATTCTCTGTATCGATTTTTTGGGCGTAATTTTCTTCACACCCATTTTTGATGGCTTTCTGCCTTTGTTTGGTCTTTCTTTTCTTCTTCCTCCTTTTCTTACTCTTGCCCTTACAATGATAAAACCTTGTTTTGCTTTATAGCCTAAAGCCCTTGCCCTATCAGGACGAAGAGGCTTCTCAACTCTGACAATGGCACCTTCCTTTCTCCATTCTATTAAGCGATGCCACTGCGGGCTATCATATGAAGTATCAGGTCTTTTCCATATTTCTCGCAGGTAATGATACAGTCCTTTTGCCATCTTGAAATGGAAAAAGAAAGCTGTATATAACCATTTTGATGTTGATAATTGTATGTTAAGAATTAGTGAATGAATGTTGGATAAGCTGTTTTTCATGTCTGTATTCATAAAAGAAGCAGGAGATAATTGAAGCATGAATGCACAACAGCCAAATAAACTCCTCCTTCCATTTTTCAAAAATTCTTGGCACTTCCTTGATAATTCAAAGAGAATCGTTATAAACTTATAGTTCATTTCAAATCATGTTCGTTAAAAATTATAAAGAAGTGGAAATGGAGGATGTTAAGGAAGAAGGAGCCAAGGAAGTAAAAATACAGTGGCTCATTGATGAAAAAATTGGCAGAACCTTTGCAATGCGCCGATTCACAATAAAAAAAGGCGGGCACACTCCATTGCACAAGCATGATTGGGAGCATGAGGTTTTTGTTCTTGCTGGAGAGGGCACTCTTGTTGATGAAAATGGCAAAGAATATCCTTTAAAGCCAGGAAATTTTGCATATGTTGAACCTAATGAAGTGCATCAGTTCAAAAATAAAGGCGATGAAGATTTTATTTTTCTCTGCATGATACCTCTACCATGAAAACAATTTTTCTCTCCAAGGAAGAAGTAAAGAATCCATTAACAGAGGAAATTAAAGAAGCTGGTAGAATCGTAAAGGAAAAGGGGCTGGTGCCGGGGAATTTTGGCAATATAAGCGTTAGATATGGAAAGCGAATCATCATTACGGCAAGTGGTGCTGACTTGGGTAATTTAGGCAATGAGGATTTTGTTGAAGTTGTTGATTATAATGGTGTTACAGACATAGCTTTAGCAATAGGTTTGAAAAACCCATCCATAGAAACACCAATGCACTGGTTTATTTATCGTAAGCCGGAAGTAAATGCAATCATTCATACACATAAAATATTTGAAGATGCTCCAACAACAGAGAAACATGCTCCTGCTGGAAGCGTCGAGCTAGCAATAGAAGCATTGAAAGCTTTAAGATTCGCAAATCTAATAAATTTAAAAAATCATGGTAGTGTGGCGGTTGGTATCGATTTGAAAAAAGCTTTGGAGGAATTAAAATGCTTGTAGGTGGCAAGGAAATGAGGAGTTTGTGGTATGAGGATGAGTGCTTAAAATTGATCGATCAGCGAAAACTGCCGGCAAAACTTGAGATTTTTGAGGCAAAAAATGTTGAAAATGTGGCATATGCCATAAAGGAAATGGTTGTTAGAGGAGCTCCGGCAATAGGATGCGCTGCTGCCTATGGAGTGGCAATGGCAGATGATGTGGAAAAGGCAGCAGAATTGCTTAAGTCAACCAGGCCAACAGCCCATGATCTATTTTATGCTGTCGATTATATGCTGGAAAAAATAGAGTATGGAGAAGATGCATTAAAGGCAGCTGATGAATATGTGGAAGGCATAATAGAAAAATGCCGGAAAATAGGTGAGAACGGCAAAAAGCTCATCCCCAAAAATGCCCGTATTTTAACCCATTGTAATGCTGGTGCTCTGGCTACAGTTGATTATGGTACTGCCTTAGCTCCAATAAGAATGGCAAAGGATAAAAACATATTTGTGTGGGTTGATGAAACTAGGCCTCGTTTGCAGGGTTTGCTGACAGCATGGGAACTTGAGCAGGAAGGTGTAGAGCATGCAATAATAGCAGATAATGCAGCAGGCTATTTCATGAAAAATGGAAGCGTGGATTTGGTTATAGTTGGCGCAGATAGAATAGCAGCAAATTATGATGTTGCAAATAAAATAGGTACCTATGAAAAAGCAGTTGTGGCAAAGGAAAATGACATTCCTTTTTATGTTGCTGCTCCATTGAGCACATTCGATGAAAGTATTGAAGACGGAGGCAAAATAAAAATTGAGGAGAGAAATGAGGAGGAAGTGACGAGCATATATCCTTGGAAACCGAAAAAGGCGAGAAACCCTGCTTTTGATGTTACTCCAGCAAAATACATAACGGCGATAATAACGGAGGAGAGCATAATAGAAGTGAATAAATAGCTATTTGCTTTTCCTTCCAATTTCTTTTGCTGGTATACCTCCGTATATCCTTCCTTTTTGAAGCACCTGATCTTTTGTAACCAGACTCTTTGCCCCAACAATAACATCATCCTCAATAACCGCTCCAGGGAAAATAAGCGAATCAGCTCCGATAATGCAATTGTTGCCTATTCTTACCTTCTTCACAACAAGCTTTTCCTCTACCAGATGTCCAGCTATTTTGACATATCCGCCAAGAAGAGTTCCTTCCCCTATTTCCGTTACATAGGGGTCATAAATGAGCTCTGTGCCGGGAATCAAAGCAGTTTTCCCAACTTTTAGGCCAGCAAGCCGCAAAAATATCATGCGGATCGGCAGCAACTTGAAAATGCCCAGCAACATTAAAGGGGGGCGATAGAGCAGAGCATGCAGGGCAAGCATAAAAAAATTCTTATCTTTTATGGATAAATCATATTCTCCTTCCTCACATTTAATATTCAATGCTTTTATAAATACCGCTGGAACAAGAGATTCGGTTATAATAAAAAGCAGAAATTCTGCCATTACAAAGAAAGGAAAAATGAAAACATGCAAAACATTTCCAAAATCAAAGAGTGGAAAGGCAAGAAGAAAAATAACAAAAGGCGGGAGAAATCCAAGAGAATAGGCAGTAAAGGGAAGAAAGAACAAGATAAGCATTCTTGAAATCGACAGGGGAGAAAAATCGTATTTTTCCGTTCCCCCTCTATAGCTTTCTCTCACCATCAATTTAAAAAAGCCAAGATATTTAATAAACTTTGAGAATTTATTCTCCAATTCTCTTTATTCCTATTATTATTTTCTCTCCCTCAATGTCCCATTCCTTCACATGCTCTCCTTCTGGCTTTTCCTTATAGATTATTTCTTTGCTTCTTGTCTCGTTTTTGACATAGTTCTCCCATTCTCCTAGTCTATCTTTCTCAATATTTATCTCAACTTCTATTTTCTCTTCCATTTCTAAATCCATTTCCTTTCTCATTTCCTGTATCCTTCTTATAATTTCTCTCGCAAATCCTTCTGCTAGTAACTCTGGAGTCTGCACCGTATTCAATGCAATGACAATTCCGTCTATCTCGCTGACGGCATATCCCTCCCTTGCCCTCTTTTCAATTATAAAGTCCTCCTCGCTTATTTCATATTCTTCGCCATCTATCTCAATTTTCATTCCTTTGAGTTTGCTAACAGCTGTTTTTTCTATAATCTCTGCAATTTCCTTTGCCTTGTCCTTGAATTTTGGTCCAAGCTTCGAATAATTTGGCTTTGCCATCTTTTCCATAAATGTTTCATCATTGCTGACAAAAACAACATCCTTCACATTTATTTCTTCTCTTATGAGTTCAGCCATTTCTGCAATGTTCTCATTTGTCACAATGATTATCTCCTGCAAAGGATAGCGGAGTTTGATGCCATTCTTTGCTCTTAAAGCCCTTGCCTCCTCAACAATTTTTCTCACAACTTCCATCTTCTTCTCAAGTTCATTATCTATCATTTCTTCGTTATATTTGGGATAATCACACAAGTGGACGCTTTCGTTCCTTTCCATCTCCAGATAAATTTTTTCAGAAATAAATGGTACAAAAGGAGCAGCCAGTTTGCATAATGTTGTTAAAACTTCGTAAAGTGTCGAATACCCGGCCATTTTGTCCATACTCCTTTCCTCGATCCAGAAACGTTTGCGAGAATTTCTGATATACCAGTTACTTAAATCTTCTATTACAAATTCTTCAATGCTCCTAGCTGCTTTATGGACTTCAAAGCTATCCATTCTTTCGTCCACTTCTTTAATCAGATTGTGCAGCTTTGATAAAATCCATTTGTCTATTATTTCTCTTTTCTGCACTTCGATGCAATCCTTTTCATAGTCAAATTTGTCCAGGGATGCGTATGTTTTATAGAATGAAAATACATTCCATAAGGTGAGCAAAAATTTGCTAAGCACTTCCTTCACAGCCTTTTCATAAAATCTCTTTGGCTGCCATGGTGGGGAGGCGGAGATTAAATACCATCTCAGGGCATCTGCACCATATTTTTCAAAAATTTCATTTGGTTCAATATAGTTGCGGGCTTTCTTTGACATCTTCTGCCCCTTCTCATCAAGAATTAAGCCAAGTGTGAGCACATTTTTGTAAGAGGGTTCATTGAATATTAAGGTTGAGACGGCAAGCAAGGAATAAAACCATCCTCTCGTCTGATCAATGGCTTCGCATATGAAATCAGCCGGAAAATTTTGCCAGAATTTTTCCTCATTTTCAAATGGATAATGCCATTGTGCAAAAAATGCAGAGCCTGAATCATACCATGCATCTATTACCTCCTCTACTCTATTCATTTCTCCACTGCAATCAGGGCAGCGAAGCAAAATTCTATCAACATACGGGCGATGCAAATCCAGTTTATCTGGAAGATTTATCGCCTTTTCCTTAAGTTCCTCTATACTGCCTATGCAAATCTCCTTTTTACAGTTCTTACATATCCATACTGGCAAAGGTGTTCCCCAGTATCTTTTTCTGGACAAAGCCCAGTCTCTTGCCTCTTTAATAAACTCTCCAAATCTGCCGTATTTGATATACTCTGGATACCAATTTATTTTTTCATTGTTTTCAACAAGCTGGCTGCGAAGCTTTGACATGCCTATAAACCATGATTCTATGGCATAATAAAGTAAGGGGGAATCGCATCTCCAGCAGAATGGATACTGATGCCTGTATATCTGTCTACTTACCAACAATCCCCTCTTCTTCAAATCCTCAATTATTTCTTCATCTGCTTCTTTAACAAATTTACCTGCCCATGGTTTAACTTCTTCCTTAAATTTTCCTTCCATATCAACTAACTGCACAACAGGCAAATCATATTTTTTGCCTGCTTCATAGTCTTCTTCGCCAAAAGCTGGGGCAATATGAACTATGCCTGTTCCTTCATCCATTGTAACAAAATCCGCCAGTATAACAAACCAGCATTTCTTATCGGGTTCGATAAATTTGTAAAGGGGTTCATATTCTATTCCTTCGAGCTCCTTACCCTGCCATCTATCAATTATTTCATATTCCTTACCTTTGAGCAATACCGCCGCCCTTTCTTCTGCCATTATTATTTTTTCTCCCATGTATTCTATTTTTGCATACCATTCTTCAGGGTGAACGGCAAGAGCAACATTTGAGATTAGAGTCCAGGGTGTTGTTGTCCAAGCGAGAAAATATTCATCTTTTCCTTTAATTTTAAATTTAACAAAAATGGAAGGATCTTCTACTTCTTTATAGCCCTGTGCCACTTCATGAGAGGAAAGAGTTGTTCCACATCTTGGACAATAAGGTGTTACTTTATGACCACGGAAAAGCAAGCCTTTTTTCCATGCCTCTTTTAAGGACCACCATACAGATTCTATATATTTATTGTCTAAGGTGATGTAAGGATTTTCCATATCAATCCAGAAGCCCACTCGCCTTGTCATCTCTTTCCAGGCTTCTTCATATTTAAACACGTTCTTTTTACATTCCTCATTAAATCTTTCAATTCCATATTTTTCTATTTCCTGCTTATTTTTTAGTCCAAGTAGCTTTTCCACTTCTATTTCAACTGGCAATCCATGGGTGTCCCATCCAGCTCTTCTTGCCACGTAATATCCTTTCATTGTTTTGTAGCGTAAAACAACATCTTTCATCGTTCTGGTTAAAACATGTCCTGGATGTGGCAAGCCATTTGCTGTTGGTGGCCCTTCAAGAAAAACAAATTTCTTGCTTCCTTCTCTTTTCTTTAGGCTTTTCTCAAATATATCATTGTCTTCCCAGTACTTTAAAATCTCTTCTTCCATTTTTGGGTAGTTTTTAGCGTCCATTTTAAGGAGAAATAGAAGGGTGTTTAAAATATTTTATGCAACTTCAGGTCCAAATTTGTTTGAACCCTTTATCCCTCCTTTATCAAATTTTATTTGAGGCAGTGGAATTGGTGGAGGAAGTTTCAGTTCTCTTGCAATTATAACAGCTTCCGGCACACAGTAATGCATAATTGCAGTATGTATCTGTGATGCCACTTCATTCGGCATGTTTTTCTTGCTCTGCCATCTCTCTGCAACCTCTTTTGCTTTGTCGCTTTCAAAAATAAATTCCCCTTCAAATTTTATCACTCCTACAGCTCCATAACTTGCAACATATTCAAACTCTACATGAGCTTCATTATCTCCTTTATATGAAAATGAAGTTACACTGCTATTGTGATCTATTCTTATATTCATCGGGCGGGAAAAATCCTTAATAAATCTTCTTGCTTCAATTGTTTTAATTCCCAGGTTTTTTATTTTCATAACCATTCAAATTGCTTCTGTATTTAAATTTTACCAAGAAAAATGAAAAAGTGTGTACTCAAATTAATTTAACCTGAAAAATGAATATGGTAAGAATGTTGTTACACATCTTCTATACGCGTATCTAACAAGTTTTTTCACTTCTTCATTTTCAGCAGATGCTTTCGTTGGCTATTCTATTCATGCTTATTTTCATTTCTTGAATTCACAGGAAATCATCGGAAAAAGAATTTATATATCACCTTTTATATGGAAAACATGGATTTGGAAAAACTGCGATTTGGAACAGAACTGATAAAAAGAGGATTTGCAAAGATGCAAAAAGGCGGTGTTATCATGGACGTCACAAACGCAGAGCAGGCTAAAATAGCAGAGGAGGCGGGAGCTGTTGCAGTAATGGCTTTGCATAGAGTGCCAGCTGATATTAGAGCAAGTGGAGGCGTCGCCAGAATGGCTGATCCAAAGAAAATAGAAGAAATAATGGATGCTGTGACCATACCAGTAATGGCAAAATGCAGAATAGGCCACATAATAGAAGCAAAAGCTCTGGAAGCATTAGGTGTTGATATGGTTGACGAGAGCGAGGTTCTTACGCCTGCTGACACATTCTTCCACATCAATAAGAAAAAATTTATCGTGCCTTTTGTATGTGGAGCAAGGAGCCTTGGCGAGGCTTGCCGCCGTATATGGGAAGGGGCGGCAATGATAAGGACAAAAGGAGAAGCTGGTACAGGTAATGTTGTGGAAGCAGTCAAGCACATGAGACTCATGAATTTTGCAATAGAAAAGGTTAAGAAGATGGATGACACAGAGCTAAACGAAGTTGCGATATCATATGCTTTGCCATATAAAAGGCTGGCTGAAAGTGTTAGCAACGAAGGAATAAAATTAAAAGATGATGATCTCATCTACGAAGAATATACTTTTGAAGACATTGTAAAGGGATTATATGAAGTGTTGCAGGAAGTAAAGAAAATGGGCAGACTGCCAGTTGTAAATTTTGCAGCAGGAGGAATAGCAACGCCAGCAGATGCTGCTTTCATGATGCATCTGGGAGCAGATGGAGTTTTTGTGGGCTCAGGCATATTTAAATCCTCAAATCCTCCAGAATATGCTAGGGCAATTGTTGAGGCAACGGAAAACTGGAGAGACGCTTCCATAGTTGCTAAAGTTTCTAAAGGACTGGGAGAGGCAATGAAGGGACAGGAAATAGAGAAACTTGCCGAGCAATTACAGACAAGAGGATTATGAAGATTGCTGTTATAGCTGCTCAAGGTGATGTCGAAGAACATGTTGTTGCAGCCAATAAAGCATTAAAAAAGCTTGGAATAGAGGGCAAAGCATTTGCAACAATTGATAAGGAAGAAGTGGCAAAAAGCGATGCAATTATACTGCCAGGTGGAGAAAGCACAACAATCAGCAAGTTAATTCACAAAAGCTCGGTGGCTGAAGAAATAAAGAAGGCAGCCAGAGAAGGAAAGCCAGTGATGGGAACATGTGCAGGAAGCATTTTGCTGGCAAAGCATGGGGATGAGGAAGTAAGAAAAACAAAAACGAAACTGCTAGAATTAATGGATATATGGGTAAAGAGAAATGCATTTGGAAGACAGAGAGAAAGTTTCCAGATAAAGTTGGATATAAAAGGGATAGGAGATTTTGAAGCAGTTTTCATAAGAGCCCCGGCCATATTAAAAGTTAGCAGTAATGTAGATATTCTGGCAAAACTGGATGATTATATTGTTGCCTGTCAGCAAGATAATATTCTGGCGCTATCATTTCATCCGGAGCTTACAGATGATACAAGAATTCATGAATACTTCATAAAAATGGCAAAGTAAATGCATCCTGTATTTTCTTTAAGGTTATTTATTTATACAGAACTTCAATATTATTTTCATGAAAATAGGCATCATTGGATGCGGCGTCATTGGAAGTGATGTTGCAAAGGCTGCAGATGAAATGGAAGAAATTGAAGAAATTTACTTGTATGATGTGGTGGAAGAGAAGGCGAAGGAGCTGGCAGAAGAGCTGAAGAAAGCAAAATTTGAAAAGGTGGAGAATTTCCTGTCTTTGGTTGACATAGTTTTCGAAGCAGCTTCTCAGCAGGCAGTTTATGAATATGCAGAAAAGGTTATTGAGGCTAAAAAAGACTTGATAGTAATGTCTATAGGCGCCCTTTTTGATGACGATTTTAGAGAAAAACTTGTTGAAAAAGCGAAGAAAAATAGATGCAAGATTTATTTGCCATCAGGAGCAGTAGCAGGCTTAGATGGTATAAAAGCTGCAAGTATAGGCGGCCTAGATGAAGTCACTCTCGTCACAACAAAATCACCAGAAGCATTTGGAAAGCATTTTGAGAAGAGAACAATCTTATTTGATGGGAATGCTAGGGAAGCAGTCAAACTTTTTCCGAGAAATATAAATGTTGCTGCCTGTTTATCTTTAGCGGGCATAGGCTTTGATAAAACAAAGGTAAAGGTTGTGGCAGATCCTGTGATAAAATTCAACAGCCATAAAATACTAGCGCACGGAAAGTTTGGAAGATTAAGGGCGGAGGTGGAAAATTTGCCAAACCCTAAGAATCCAAGTACAAGTTATCTAGCATCTTTATCTGCAATAGCAGTACTCAAAAAAATTGTTAATCCCCTTCAGATAGGGATATGATGAAGAAGGCCATATATTTAGTGGCGGCGTTAATTATCTTTGCAGCAGGTGCAAATATTGCATATGACAGTGTAAAATCATTGAATATAGCCAGATGCCTTGGCTGTATTGCAATGGAACCAAAAGCTGTAAAATTTGAGGAATTCTGGGTGGAATATCCAGATCACTATAATAATAAGGGCATACCTCCACATCCAGATTGGGTGGTGAATGCTAGCAAGCAAAAAGTTGTTATGCTCTTTTTCTGGGGACCAAGTTGTGAGCCATGCGAGAGGCAGTGGGAAGCAATGAAAAAGGCTGGTTTGGTTAAGGGAAGTGAGGAAAATGGCAGCATAACCGCCAATTTCAGCTATATCCAGCTATTTTCCATAAATGCACCATATGATGATGAAAAAGGAGAAGCAATAAGAATATATACTCCAAAAGGAGATACTGGCACTCCAACAACAGTTATACTTTTTGAAAAAAATGGAACCATTTACTGGTATGCCTTCTCTGGGGAAGCAAATGGGGAAGGTGGCAGGCCAGATATAAATGAGCTTATAAATATATTGGAAAAGGCAAAGGAGGAAAAATATGATTTGCAATCTTAATTGTGCAGGTTGTCCTCTTGCATATCTTTGCATCCCACTTGCTATAGGAGCTTTCATTGCTTTAAAAAGATATAGGGGAGGGTTGCAGAAAAAAAGGCTTGCTTCTCAACTGAGTTTCCTTTTAATAAGTAATGCTGCATTTGTTTTTGGGGCAACTGGCTTAATTTATACATACTTTTACTGCTGGGAAAGTCCCTATGCATTGATGGCATGCCCTATTGGTGTATTGGAACATGCATTTGCTGACAGAAGCTGGTATTTGCTTGTATATCTTGCTGGTCTTATAGGTTTCGCATGCATAATATTTGGAAGGGCAGCATGCGGATGGGCATGCCCGATAGGCTTTCTGCAGGATTTAGCGAAGGGCAGAAGAACAAAGAGCAAACTCGATAGCAAAATGAGACTCCTGAAATATGCTATTTTGCTGGCGATTCCTCCTGTCTGCTACTTAACAGAAAAGCTTGCATATACAGATATATGCCCTATAGGAGGATTAACTGCGACTTTACCCTATCTGGCTATGGATCCAAACGGTTATACGTTTACTGTATTTTTTATTCCAAAAATGATTAATGTAGCTGGCTTTTTCATACTCATATTTTTGATGACAAGAGGGTGGTGCCGTCATCTTTGCCCTGTGGGGGCGATGATGGCCCAGTTTAATAAAATCAGTCTGCTACAGCTCAAATACTATGAGAAAAAATGCATAAAATGCTTCAAATGCGCTGGTGTGTGCCCGATGCAGATAAATATGCCTTATGATAATAGAAGCGGAGAATGCATCAGATGTGGAAAATGTATTGATATCTGCCCTACAAATGCCCTTGCCTTTGAGTTCAGATGGTAATTAGAAAATTTGAATATGAAGATTTGGATGAAGTGGCGAGAATCGCTGCCACCTCCTTGCAGGAAGAATATACCATAGACTTTTTCCTGTATCTGTGGCAGATTAATCCAAATGGCTTTTTAGTTGCAGAGAAAAACGGTAGAATAGCAGGCTTTATAGTTGCGGTGCAGCCTTCTTTGAATGAATTGCGAATATTGATGCTTGCAGTTGATAAAGATTATAGGAGACAAAAGATAGGGAGCATGTTGCTGAGGGAACTTTTATTTCGCTTTCCCGATACAAGGAGAGTATATCTGGAAGTGAGAACCGATAATAAGGAGGCAATAAAATTCTATGAAAAGAACGGTTTCATTATAAAGAAAAGGATAAATGATTTTTATACGGATGGTTCTCCAGCATATTTGATGGAAAAAATCTTATTTTAGCTTTCTTCTTTTTGTAGCCAGCAGAATGGCAATTATAGCCATCAATAGCATGAAGGACGGTGTTTCATTTTTCCCTCCGTTTCTTTCAATTTCTTTTAGTGTGGAAAAATGTATGGAGAAATTCTTTTCCATTTTTATACTTCTTATATCTCTGGCATTTTTTGAGATATTGACATAATATGTCTTTCCATATTCGAGCTGCATGTCAATCAGAAGAGTGCTGTCACTCCATGAGATGTTATGGGTGCATTCTGGAGATATATTCAGATTTTTTTCAACTGATTGCTGATCCATTTCATGCGAAAATTTTATTTCCAGCAGAGTATGAAGAGCGACATTTCTTTCACCATCTTCTATGTTACTGTATATAATTTTCGGAGGGGTTATGTAAACATAAAAAGTGAAATTTTTCTCCATATTGTTGCCATACTTATCAGTGATATAGGTGGTAATTGTGATGTTATAGCTTCCTATGTTATAGTGTGAAAATTTTATTTCCAGCAGAGTATCGTTTTCCTTCCATTCATAAGTAAATGGAACCCAAGGTTCTATTTCTATAGCTCTATGCAGCAGTGTATCCATTGGTTCTGAAAATTTTATTTCTATATTGCCTATTAGCTCAGCATTTAGGGGCTTCACATATAGAATATGTGGTGGAGTAACATCCATGGCAGACGTTTCAAAAGAAAATTCGTAATACTGCAGCATTTGTCCGCTTTTCCTGTAAGCATTTCTAATTATAACAGTATATTTTGTTTCATAATTCAGTGTCTGAGGATATATTAGAATTTCATTTGCGTTTTTCCACTGAACTGTGTAATCAACATATGGTTCTATTTCCAGGCCATTTTCTACAGACTTTTTATTCATTTCATGTGAAAATTTTATTCTTATCGTAACATACACTGGCACATTTTTTGCGTTCGCTTTTGGATAATGCTCTACAACTCTTGGAGGAGAGGTATCAACAATAAATCTCCAGCTTATCTGGCTGATCTGTCCAATATTATCTTTTCCTCTCAGCAAAAATTCATATTCTCCATCTGGCAAATTTGCATACTCTGCATGCGTTATATTACTCCAGTCACTCCAGTCTTTATCATAATTCATCAGTTTATAGGAGAATAGGACATTTCCATGGTCATCGCTGCCAGTCCATTCAAAACTGATATATCTGTAGCCAGTAACGTTTCCAGGTTTTTTGATAAACTGCAGGGAAGGCGGTTCATCTGGCGAGGGTTTTGCAGCAGTGCAGGCATCAACATAATAGGCAGTAAATGGATGGTTATTTTCTGGAGGATCTGAATATTTTGTATTGCCATTTGCATTAAAAACCACGGCTATTGCCATTATGTTGTCCTTGCTTATTTCATATCCTCTTTCACTTCCATTCCAAATACTCTGTTTGTTTATCTTTTCGCCAGGAGCTAATGATATATCCTCATTTACTGCATAATCTAAAAATCCAAAATGGTATGGTTTGCCATCATAATCTTTCCATCTTGAAACTGGCTCAACCACATATACTTTCAAAAATCCATTGTAATCTTCATTTCCATTGTTTTTCACACCCAAATCTATTTCAATACTATTTTCTCCCAGCCATTTTACTCCCAGATTAATTTTTACATTTGCTCTTTGCCTTTCTAGGCAACTCTGTATCGCATTTTTGAAATATTGCATATCTTGTTTTCCAAAAATAACTTCATAGCCGCCATCAAAGAATGTTGTTGGATATCCGTATACATTATATTCTCTTGCTCTTTCTGCTGCCAAATCGTTTTTATCTGTAACCATTGCAACATAATAAAAAGGATAATCATGGGATGAATAAATTTCATGCAGAATTTCCGCCACCGCCGGACACGCGTGGCAGCTGGTTGCAGTCATCTCCTCTGCAAAAATATTGCCCTTTACCTTTGCTGCAGCGAAAAATGCAAGAAGGAGGAAAATTATGACAAGATATCTCTTCATGTCTCTGCAATCATTTTCTTATTTTAATTTTTGCTATAATCATTGCAATTGCAGCCAGCATAGCAAGCAGTTCAAAACCTGGTGTTTTCCTTTCTTTCACAATAATATCTGCTGTCTTGAAAATCTTCTCCCCGTTTTCTATGCTTATATTTACTTCTATTGTTCCTTTAGTGACTTTACTTCCATCTATAACAAATTTCCATAGATTGCCCTCCTTTACCATGTTTTCAAAATAACAGGCATCCCCTATGCAATACTGCAGTTTAACCTTACTAACATTTCCTGTTATCTCTGCATATACTGTGATGTCATCGCCGGGTTTTGGTTCCTTTGGCTCCCAGTAAATATTGTCTATTGATGCAGCGTTTGCAAAAGAAAACAAAAATAGAAAAAGAATTGGCAAAAACCTTTTCATAGCTTCACCTTATAGAGTGTTATTCCATCGCCGTACTCATTCCAGTTTGCGTCATAGCCTCTAACGTATAATTCTGTAAATCCCTCGTCTCTTATTTCATCATCATCGTAATCCATTTTCCATTCCCATTCAAAAGGTGGTGTAGTATCGACATGCATTATTTCCCTCCCACAGTGACATGCCAGTGGCAATAAAAATTCAACCCTTTTTATGTCACTGTCTGCATCAACTTTAACTGTAACATCTCCTATCACAATCTGCCCTATTATGGGCAACACTTTTATTCCAAAG
>Ga0180300_10000164_pt1 | contig 26382 bp, 20 predicted proteins | sample GuaBasSediGuay15_FD_121798 | JGI IMG/M metagenome (GOLD analysis project Ga0180300, IMG submission 121798) | Subseafloor sediment microbial communities from Guaymas Basin, Gulf of California, Mexico - Guay15, Core 4569-2, 21-24 cm | ecosystem: Environmental > Aquatic > Marine > Hydrothermal...
AGCCTTTAGAGCGGTGGTTCCTGCTTTAAGCGAGTTGGCGAAGTCTGCTGTGAGGATGTCGCGTCGAAGGTCGAGGACAGCGGCTATCGTCGCAGACACGCTTTTCTCTTTGAAGGGGGAGGTAGTTGACGCGAAGAATACTCCGTCAACATTGTTCGGGCTGATTTCGCCCAGGCAGTCTATGGCTGCGGCAACGGCCATCGTCAAGCTGTCTTCATCCTTGCCGGCGACGGCTTTTTCACCGCGGAGGCGCTTGGAAACAGTTTCAAGACTTAGCCTCCACTTTGGAATGTAGGCTCCATATGAGACTATTCCAACCATTTTAGGTCCCCCTCAGGCCGAGTATGGCGATGGCGGAGGTGTTGGAGTCAACCGGGGTTCCTCCAAGTGTATGCGTAAGGCCTTTCTGGCTTCTTATTTCCACCTGCCGCTGGCCGGCTTTGCCTTGAAGTTGCTTGTAGACCTCGTATATCATTCTGAGTCCGCTTGCTCCTATGGGATGGCCGAAGCATTTAAGGCCTCCATCCGTGTTAACGGGCAACTCGCCTTTCAGCTCGAAGGTTCCAGCGTCTACGTCCTCTTTGGCTTTTCCCCTAGGGCTGAAGCCGAAGTCCTCGTAGATTACAAGCTCTGTGATGGTGAAGCAGTCGTGGACTACCGCCAGGTCTAAGTCTTTACGTGGGTTTTCAATGCCTGCCTCCGCGTAGGCTTCCTTGGAGGCTCTGACGTTTTCCTCGATGTACGTTAGGCTCCAGTCGTCTAGGAGCTCAGCCTGATACCATCCGCAGCTCATCCCAACGCCTTTCACCAGCACGTAATCGTCCCGGTAGTTTTTAGCTAGGTCAGCGTGGACGATGATTGCTGCCGCCGCCCCGTCGGTTATTCCGCAGCAGTCGTAGAGCCCCAGCGGGTACGCTATCATAGGCGCGTTCAAGGCGTCTTCCAATGTGATTTTACGCTGAAACTGTGCTTTAGGATTCAGAGAACCATTATAGTGGTTCTTCACCGCTATTTTGGCAAGGGCTTTCTTCCCTTCTTCGATGCTTATGCCGTAATGGTGGAAGTACCGTACGGCAAGCTGAGCGTAGGCGGCGGGAGGCGGGAAAGACGGCTTCACCCTGCTGGTGTAGGGTTCAAGAGGGTCGATTACTCCTGGAATAGCCAGCCCCACATCTTTCAGTTTCTCTGCACCGCACACTAGGACGATGTCGTAGGCGCCGCAGGCAACCGCGTAGCAGGCATTGATGAAGGCATCATGACCTCCAGCACACCGGTTTTCCACCCTTGTAATCGGTATGAAGTCCAGCTTCAGGGGGTATGCTAGGCTACGCCCCAGGTAGCCGCCCATAACGCTTGACCACCAGGCGGCTTGAATGTCCTTGGACTCCACGCCTGCGTCTTCGAAGGCTTCGTAGCATGCTTCTACTACGAGGTCCTTGATGTCCTTATCCCAGTGCTCGTCAAACTTGGTGCATCCCATGCCTATTATGGCAACTTTATCTTTAACACCAGGCATTTTTAACACCCTCTCACAATAACCATTTAACGATACAGATTACTTAAGATTAAACTTCACACGCTTAAAGACAAGGTTTTCCCCTGGCAGTTCGAATTTAGCTTACTTCCCCTTGAATTCCGGTTTTCTCCTGTACATGAAGGCTGTTACGCCTTCTGCGATGTCCTCGGTTACAGCCACGTCGCCGCTGGAGGCTGCCTCCATGTACAGCCCCGCCCTCAGGCTAGGCTGGTTTCCATGACACATCACCTTTTTCACCAGCTTATAGGCGATGGGAGGACCCTCCGCGATTTTCCTGGCGATTTCATATACGAACTCGTCGAATTTCTCAGGCTCAACCAGATAGTTTGCAATCCCGTATTTGAAGGCGGTTTCCGCATCCACGTTTTCCCTCATGAACACCATCTGCTTAGCCCTGGAGAGGCCTATGAGGCTGGCAAGCCTTTGGGTTCCACCCCACCCCGGAAACAACCCCAAGTTTAATTCAGGCAGGGCGACGAAGGCTTTTTTACTCATAACCCTTAGGTCGCAGGCGAGAGCCAGCTCAAGCCCTCCTCCTAAGGCCGGCCCGTTGATGGCGGCGATAACAGGCTTGGACAGGGACTCTATTTTCGTGAAGGTGGCATGGCCTTTCTCGCTGAATTCCATTACCGCTTCGGCTCTTCCTTCAGCGAAGGCTGCTAGGTCTGCTCCGGCACAGAAGTTTCTTCCTTCACCTGTTATGATTATGCATCTGACATCGCGGTCTTTTTCGAGCACAGCCACAGCATCGCATATTTCATCTAGGAAGGTGAGGTTCAGAGCGTTCGCCCTCTGCGGCCTGCTTAACATCAGGGTTGCAATCTTGTTTTCCCTGTCGATTTTCAGCTTTACAAACTCGTAGAGGCCGGGGAGATACTTGTAGAAGCCTTCCTTGGTTTTTCTGCCCAGCCTGCCTTCCTCAACCATTCTCAGCAGGACGGGGTTAGGCTTATACCTTTCCTCCTTGTAGGATTCGTAGAGCTCCTTCAGCTTGCCTACCACGGCGTCTATTCCCACGTCGTCGGCGATTCTCAGCAGGGCTCTCGGATAGTTCAGCCCGTAGATTACTCCCCTGTCTATTTCCTCGCGGGTTGCCACTTCTCTTTCAATAAGCCATGCTGCCTCGTTTACCGCTGGCGCGATGAACCGTAAAATATCGAACCTGCTTCCAGCCCTTAGGGGAACCTCGTTTCTCTTTCCCTCCGACCAGTCGTAGAAGCCTTTACCGCTTTTCCTTCCGAGATACCCAGCCTTAACCAGCCTTTCGAAGGGGGGCGCCGGCCTGTAGGTTTCACCCAGCGTTTCCCTGAAGTATTCTAGGATGTGGTAGGTGAGGTCTATGCATCCTCCTCTGAGGAGGTCGTGTAATTCGAAGAGCCCCATGGGAAGCCCCATCTTATACTTGATTGCAGAGTCGATTTCTAGGACGGTTCCTTCACCTTTTTCCAGGGCCCAGGCTGCCTCGTTGGCCATTGTGACGAAGATTCTGTTGACTACGAAGCCTGGGACATCCTTCCGCACGTGTATGATTACCCGCCTCATCCTTTTGGAGGCTTCCTCAACGGCTCTCACGGTTTCCCTGCTTGTCTTTTCCCCCCAAACTATTTCAACAAGCCTCATTATTTTTGGGGGGTTAAAGAAGTGTAAGCCTGCCACCCTGTCAGGTCTGCCTGTATATTCTGCAAGCTTTGAAATGCTTAGGGAGGAAGTGTTAGTCGCGAAGATGGTGCGTTCAGGACAGTATTGCTCGCATTCCCGGAAAACTTTTCCCTTAAGGTCGAGCACTTCCGGGATGGCTTCTATTATCATGTCGGCTTCCTTCACGGCTTCTTCCAGCTCGACAACAGGGGTGATTCTTCTCAGAACAGCCTCCACGCTTTCTTTCAGCCTGCCTTTTTCAGCGTCCCTTTCAAGGCTTGCCTTAATCCTCTCGTAGCCTTTCTGAACTATTTCCTCGCTGATATCTCTCATTTTAACGTTAAAGCCTGAAAGGGCGGCAAGCTCAGCTATCGCATGGCCCATAACGCCAGCGCCTAGAACGCAGATCGTTTTTATTTCCACCATACCATTTCACCCCCAACCCAGAATTACATAAGCCGGAAAGGAAGAATTCTGCACCCTTCTTATTCTACTACACTCTCGTATCCGGCTTTCAGGGCTTTAAGATTTATTGGGTGCAGTTTTTCCGGTAAAACCTCCTTCACCGCTTCTTCAACCGCGTCGTAGCTGAAGGGCAGCTTCACAAGCCTGGTGAGCATGCCTATGATTACCACGTTGGTTGCCTGGATTCCTCCTGTAACCTCCTCCGCAATCTTAGACGCTTCAACCACCCTCACGTTCCCAGTAATCTTTTTCAGGTTTTCCACGATTTCGCCTATTTCAGGATACTTCGCCAGGCCTGATGAAACTATGGGAGGTATCACGCTTCTATCGTTCAAGATGACAAGCGTGTTCCGGTTGAGGTACCGTGCATACCTGACAGCCTCCACTGGTTCAAGGGAAACCACTACGTCAGCGCCTCCAAGCGGGATTAGGGGGGCATAGACCTCTCCAAATCTGACGTGAACTTCAACGCTTCCACCCCTCTGAGCCATGCCATGGGTTTCAGCCGTTATAACGTTCACTCCCGCTTTGAGGGCTGCCCTTCCCAGTATGGCAGAAGTTGTAAGTATCCCCTGGCCGCCTACGCCAACTAAGAGAACGTTAAGCTGCGTCATCGCTTTCACCGTTATATGAAAAGAATATTTAAACCTTGTTAAAGTTAATTAAAAGCCGCTGGCAAAACGTGACGTACTCAAAATTTTCTCAGGCTGACTATACCTAAAAATACCTTTTAATGTCCAGTAGTATGTAGGGGCTAGACATGATTAAAGACGTAGTTAAAGACATTGAAGACGAAAACGTGCTTCTCCTGGGAAACGAGGCTATAGCTAGAGGAGCCTTGGAAGCTGGCATAGACGTTTACGCCGCCTATCCTGGAACACCGTCATCTGAAATCGCTGACACCCTCTCCGAAGCCTGCAGACTGCTGAAGGGCAGAACAGAGTTTTACATGGAGTATTCCATCAACGAGAAGGTAGCCTTCGAAGTTGCGGCTGGAGCGTCCCTCGCTGGGAAGCGGGGCATGTGCGGGATGAAGCATGTCGGCGTTAACGTCGCATCGGACACCCTCTTCAGCTTCGCATACGTTGGGGCGAGAGGAGGCTTCGTCGTGGTCAGCGCCGACGACCCGTCCCTGCACAGCAGCCAGAACGAGCAGGACAACAGATGGTATGGAAGAGCGGCTAGGGTTCCAGTAATAGAGGCGTCGAACGTTCAGGAGGCTAAGGACCTAGTGAAGCTTGCCTTCGAGCTTTCCGAAGAGTTCCAGCTTCCCATAATGTTTAGAAGCTACACCAGGCTCAGCCATACAAGCGGGGTTGTTAAGCTTGGCAGGCTTCCTGAAAAGAAGCTTGAAAGAGTTGAATGGAAGAGAAGCCCGCTATCCGACGTTCTCGTGCCTGCGAACGCCATAAAAAGGAAAAAAGTGCTACTGGAAAAAATCGAGAGAGTTCGCAAGCGTTTTGACGGTGTAGAAATAAACAGGGTTGAAGGGGGAGAAGGAAGAGAAGGCGTAATCGCCTGCGGTATAAGTTATACTTACGCCAAGGAAGCTTTAAGAAGACTTGGAGTGGACCTGCCGGTTTTGAAGCTTTTAACCCAGTATCCGCTTCCGGAGAGGCTTATAGAGAACTTTATAGGCTCACTCGACAAGGTTGTCATTGTAGAAGAACTCGACCCTTTTGTAGAACTTCACGTGAAGGCTATAGCTAAAGACTACGGTGTGAAGGTTTACGGGAAGGAGAACGGCTGCTTCCCGGAGAGCTACGAGTACAGTATTTCCATAGTTGAAAGAGGCTTAGCGGAAATGCTGGGTAGAAGCGTGGGAAGCTACGACGAGCTTCTTGAGAAGGCGAACACCGTTTCTTCGATAGCGCCTCCCCGCCCTCCAGTTTTCTGCCCCGGCTGTCCTCACGCTGCCACCTACTACGCGATTAAGAAGGTGTCCAAGGAGGTTGGGGGAGCAGCCTTACCAAGCGATATAGGCTGTTATACGCTGGGTGTAAGCAAGCCCTTTGAAACCGTTGAGATAACCATCTGCATGGGGGCAGGGGTAGGAGTTTCCAACGGGCTGAGCGAGGTTTTGAAAAACAAGATTATCACTACGGTAGGGGACTCCACCTTCTTCCACGCAACCGTTCCAGCCATGATTAACGCTGTCTACAACAAGCACAGGTTTGTGTTCGTAATCTTGGATAACTCTGGAACGGCGATGACAGGATTTCAGCCTCACCCCGGGCTGCCTGTCAGAGGCTGCGGTGAACAGTCGAAGCCAGTTAAGATAGAAGATGTTGCGAGAGGCTGCGGCATAGAGTTCGTGGAGGTTGTGAACCCGTATAACATCAGAAAGATGGAGGACACCCTGAGAAGAGCATTAGAACACGAGACCGTCTCAGTTATCGTGGCGAGGAGACTGTGCGCCGTACTCTGGAACAGGGAAAGGAGGAGGAAAGGAGTTAAAATCGTGCCCTTCAAGGTTGAAGACAACTGCGACCTCTGCTTGGAGTGCGTTTCATCCTTCACCTGTCCAGCTATAGTCTACGACGGTAAAAAAGTTTGGATAGATGAAGCCCTATGTGCAGGCTGCGGGGTCTGCGCTCAGATATGTCCGAGGGAGGCTATCAAGCCGAAGGCGGAAAGGTGAAACCTTGAGGGACGGCTGGAAGATTTTAAATTTTATATGCTAGAGGATAATGGCGTAAATGGCTAGGATTCATTATTCATGGGTTATCGCTGCCGCCGGGATGCTGGGTATCCTTGTAGGTTTAGGCTTCGCCCGCTTCGGTTACACTCCTATTCTGGAGCCTATGCGTGAAGGGTTAGGGCTGTCCTATACGCATATGGGGCTGATAGCATCCGCCAACTTCATGGGGTATGTTTCCTTCTCCCTGCTTGGGGGCTACCTGGCATCAAGGTATGGAGGAAGGAAAGTTGCCGTTTACTCGCTGCTGTTAATCGGGGTGACGATGATTTTAACAGGGCTTGTCAGGTCCTTCGAGGACGCGCTCATAGCAAGATTTCTCACCGGGGTAGGGTCGGCGGGGGTGAACGTGTCGTTCCTAGGGCTTGTTTCGTCATGGTTTGGTAAGGCGAGAAGAGGCTTGGCGACGGGTATGATGAATGCGGGGTCAAGCGTGGGAATAATTATTGTGGGCATAGTCATCCCCGTGGTGGTTTTAAACTTTCAGGATGGATGGAGGGTTGGATGGTCCCTCCTCGGGGCTGCAGGCATAGTCATCGCCGCCGTCAGCTACATGCTTGTAAAGGACAGACCGGAGGAGTTGGGGCTTAAGCCTATAGCTGTTGGAGAAGACCAAAGGGAGGTAAGCATAGGCATGGTTTACAGGACAAAAACCCTGCTCAGGCTTGGAATGGTTTACACCCTCTTCGGCTTCTCCTACATAATTTTCGCAACCTTCTACTCTTCCCACATGGTTTTGCAGGGATACGGCATTGAGCTTGCCGGAGGCTTCTGGTCCATGGTTGGAGTGCTGTCGATGTTCAGCGGGCCTCTCTGGGGAACAGTCTCAGACAGGATTGGCCGGAACTACGGGCTTGCGATTGTTTACACCCTGCTTGGAATATCTTTCATAGCCTTCGGCTTTTCCAGGGGCATAGCAGGGCTGGCCGCTGCTTCCATCGTTGCAGGAATAACAATTTTCAGCATACCTACCATTGTTCAGGCGTTCTGCGGGGACCTGGTTGGAGCCAAATCCGCCTCCGCAGCAATAGGCTTCGTAACGGTGTTCTTCGGCGTAGGCCAAATGGTAGGGCCGAGCGTGGGAGGGTACCTAGCAGACTTAACAGGAAGCTTCGTGACCTCCCTCACCCTTGCGGGTGTAGCTTCGATTGCAGGAGGCATACTCTCCCTGCTGGTGAAAGGCGAATAACTCGTGTGGAAAACCGGATGTTTACCTCCTCTTTTTAGGGGGCCTACCGCTGTCGGAAGCCTTCTCCCTTGCCATCAATGCTGCGCCTATAGCCCCCACGATTTGAGGCTCGGAGGGAACGCGTATTCTATGTTTAATTTCCCTTTCTAGGGCTTTCACAACGCCTATGTTTTTCGCAACCCCGCCTGTCATCACTATATCCTTTTCAGCTCCAACCTGCTTCACCAAGCCGCTAATCCTTTTCGCGATGGCCTCGTGGAGGCCTGCGACGATGTCAACGGGGTTTCCTCCTGAGGCTATCAGCGATATTACTTCGGATTCCGCGAAGACCGTGCATGTGCTGGTTATCTGAATTCTGCTTTTCGATTTAAGGGACAGCCCACCCATTTCTTCCAGTCTGATTTCTAGAGCGTCCGCCATGACCTCTAGAAACCTTCCAGTTCCAGCGGCACACTTATCGTTCATGGTGAACTTTAAAACCCTGCCGTCATCGTTAAGCCTCATAACCTTTGAGTCCTGTCCTCCAACGTCGATTACCGTATGGCATTTGGGGAAGAGAAATTTAGCTCCCCTCGAATGGCATGTGATTTCGGTGATTTTCTCGTTTGCGAAGGTTGAGACTGCTAGGTTTCTCCCGTACCCTGTTGCCACGATGTAGCGTATGTCTGAAGGCTTCAACCCTGCTTTCCGAAGGCATTCTTTAAACGCGTCCTCGCTTGCTTCCTTTATCTTGGCGGTGGTCTTCCTAATGACGTAGGCTACAGGCTTACCTTCGAAGTCGATTATGCAAACTTTGGTTGTCAGCGAGCCGATGTCTACCCCTGCAAAATACATTCGACCACCAAAGCTATTAAAATCCGCGTGGAATTTTACCTTTTCTTGGAAGCCCCCATTTTAACAAACGGTAGACGCCTCTTTCAATTAGCGAAGCAATGTTTGACAGTAGATGAAAATCTATGCGGCTAAATAAACAGCACAGGAAATTATTTTATATCTTTCAGCCATGATAAGCTAGCAGGTGGCTGGGGCTTGGGAGAATTTAAAATAGAAGAAGTCGCTGAGGCTCTAGAAGCCATCGTAGGCGAGAAAAACACGATTTACGAAAGAGAAAAGCTGGAAGACTACCTGAAAGACGAAACCTACCCCAAGCTCAGACTTAAACCCGTCGCCGACATCGTTGTGGTTAAACCCTCCAACGCGGAGGAAGTAAGCAGAATCCTCAAGTTTGCCAACGAACGCGGCATCCCTGTTTTCCCGAGGGGAGGCGGAACCGGGCTGGTTGGAGGAGCAGTACCAACACGGAAAGGCATAGTTTTAACGACGGAAAGAATGAAGGGGATAGAAGTAGACAGGGAGAACCTGATGGCTGTTGTTGAAGCTGGAGTTACCTTGGAAGAGCTGATAAAGGCTGCTGATGAAGCCGGCCTGTTTTTCCCCTTACATCCAGGCGATGAAACCGCCCATACAGGGGGGCTCGTCGCCACAAACGCTGGAGGAGTTAGAGCCGTCAAATACGGGGTTATGAGAAACTATGTGAAAGGGTTAGAGGTTGTTCTTCCAACAGGAGAAATCCTTAAACTGGGCGGAAAACTTCAGAAAAACAACACAGGCTACGACCTTATGGACCTAATCATTGGAAGCGAGGGAACCCTTGCCATAATAACGAAGGTCATTTTAAAGCTACATCCTAAGCCTGGAGCTTCAGCAACCCTAATCGTCCCCTACGACGACAGAAGCACAGCCGTGAACTCTGTTCCGAAAATACTGCAGAGCGGCATTATACCGCTGGCCATAGAATACGTCGAGCGAGACCTAATGGAGAAAGCAGCGAAGCACATAGGCGAGGAATGGCCTGTCAAGGAGGGAAGCTGCTACCTCCTCATAGTCATCGTAGGGGAGAACAGAGACCAGATACTATATGAAAGCCAGAAGATAGCTGAGGTATGCCAGCAGAGCGGCTCCCTTGAAATCCTCTTCGCCGAGCCCAAACATGAACAGGAGAAAATCCTCAGGATAAGAAGCGCTGCACTTCCAGTCTTGGAGACTGAGAAAATGGTGGACGGCTTGGACACGGTGGTGCCTCCGGCAAGCATAGGAGAATTCATAGACAAAGTGAACGAGATAGCTGAGAAATTTAACACCTACTTCGTCGTAGCCGGACATGCAGGAGACGGAAACATGCATGTCTGCATAATGGAGGAGGAAGGAATAAGCCTGGAGGAAATCGCGGAGATCAGGCATGAAATCTACAGGGCAGCCTTGGAGCTGGGCGGAACCATATCGGCTGAACATGGTATAGGAGGAGTTAGACTTGAAAGCCTCCCCCTGTGCCTGAGCAGAAAGGAGATAAACCTCATGAAGCAGATAAAAAGGGTTTTCGACCCCAACAACATTCTGAACCCTGGAAAGAAGGTGCCACCGTAATCCTTCCTTAAACCCCCTTTAAAATGTTTAGCCATGCAGGCCCTTAGCCGTTAGACCATACTGTCAAGCCTACGGTTTTCCTCCGGCACGTCAAACTTAAAAGTAAGTTATAGGTGAAAGATATATGGGGCGGTGGTAAAGCCGGCCCATCTAATTTATAGGTGACATATAGGTGACAGAATTGGGGTGGAGGATTCGCTGGCTGACCTTAGGAGAAGCCATAAAAATACACGCGAAAAACCAGCCGGAGAAAATAGCGTTAAAGGACTGGCGCGGTAAAAAGTACACTTACAGGGAACTACATTTAAGGACGAACAAGCTGGCGAACGCTTTACTCAGCCTGGGATTAAAGAAGGGAGACAGAATATCCTTATTCTCCTATAACTGCGCCGAGTTCATCGAAATCCTGGCGGCATGCTCGAAGATAAGCGTGGTGGTGGCTCCGGTAAGCTGGCGTTTCGCGCCGCCAGAAGCATACTACGTAATCGACAACGCCGACACGAAAGCAGTATTCGTCTTTGATAAATTCCTTGACCTGATAAACTCAATCCGCCCGAAGCTTAAGAAAGTTGAAAAGTACGTATCGATAGGGGAAACCCCGTCTGAGGGCTACGTTAACTACGAGGAATTCCTCAGCGAGGCGTCGGACGACTGGCCCAGCATGGAAGTTGACTCTAAAGACGCGTGGATTCAGCCTTACACGTCCGGGATTACAGGTGCACCTAAAGGCGTCGTGAGGTCTAACGAGAGCTATGCCACATTTTACACAATCGTCCCGCAGATGCACGGGTGGAACAAAGACTGGTATGGCGCGATAATTATGCCGTTATTCCACGTGAATTCACAGTACTACGGGCCTTTATGGCTGTACATAGGGGCTTCCCTTTACGTGGGCCGAGACTTCAGGTTTGACCCTGTGGAATTCTTTGAGCTGGTAGACAGGGAGAAGTTTAACTTCACCTCTCTGATACCGACACACTACTACCTCATGGTTAACGTTCCGGAGGAAACCAGAAGGAAATATGATTTAAGCTCCATAAAGCAGCTGCTTGTATCTTCAGCCCCCGTGCTGGGAGAGATAAAAAGGAAAATCATGGAAATCTTCCCAGGGGTTAAGCTGTACGAAGCCTACGGGACAACGGAGGCAGGCATAACACTGCTGCTTCTCCCCGAAGACCAGTTGAGAAAGGCTGGCTCCTGCGGGCGTGAAGTAACATCCGTGGAGGTGAGGCTTGTAGACGAGCAGGGACGGGATGTGCCGCCTGGGGAAGTGGGAGAGCTTATCTGCAGGAGCCCCATGATGTTCGACGAGTACTGGAAGCTTCCTGAAAGAACGGAGAAGGCGTTCAGCTTTGGAAAGAACTGGTTTGCCACCGGAGACCTGCTGAGGCAAGACGAGGAGGGATACTACTACTTCGTCGACAGGAAGGACGACATGATTATGAGCGGCGGAGAACACGTGTATCCAACCGAGATTGAAGACTGCATAGCGAGACATCCGAAGGTCGACATAGTTTCAGTCGTCGGGCTTCCAGACCCGAAATGGGGTGAAGCAGTAACCGCTGTTATCACGCCGAAAGCCGGGGAGACCCTTACCGAGGAGGAAATCAAGCAGTGGTGCAGGGGGAAAATATCAGGCTACATGATTCCGAAGAAAATCGTCTTCATTAAAGCAGACGAGTATCCGCGTACTGCTGTAGGAAAGATTATACGCAGACGCTTGAGGGAAAAACTCAAAAAAGAGTTAGGAATAGAATTCAGGTAAAAGGCGTTCAGCCTTCTGCCGCAGGGAAGCTTAACGGTAGATAACTGGGAAAGAGGGATGGCATGCTGGACGATTTCTACCAGTTTTTCCGTTCAAAATCTAAGATAGGCGAATATAAGGAAGCTGGCAGAAAGATTATAGGTACACTGTGCAATAACGTGCCTGAGGAGATTATACACTCGCTTGGAGCGGTTCCTGTAAGGCTTTTAGGCATCTCCCAGACAACGGAGAACGCACGCTCAAAGCTTCCAAGCTGGATTTGCTATTATGCTAGGAGAATCCTGGAGGACGGATTGAAGGGAGAGTTCAGCCAGCTTGACGGGATAGTTGGGATGACAACGGATGACACAAAAATGCATTTGTATTCAGCCTACACCTTTTACGTTAAGCACGGCTTTTCCTACCTGATTCAGACCCCCTACGTTAGAGACGAACTGTCGCTGGATTTCTTCGCTGGAGAACTTGAAAGGTTTGCCGTTAAGCTCTCTCAGTATTTATCAGTAGAGTTCGACGAGGAAAAACTTAGAAGCTCCGTGAGGGTGTACAATAGATTCCGCAGGCTGTGCGAGGAACTATGCGATTTAAGGTCTGACGATGCACCCAAGCTCAGCGGTGTAGACTGGATGAAGATCATGCTGGGCAGCACCTGCATGCTGAAGGACGACTTCAACAAAATGCTGGAAGAAAAGCTTGAACACATCAAGGATTCGGAGGGCATTAAAGATTATGTGCTTAGGGTGCATGTTTCAGGAACCGACTATTACGACTTGGAAATTTTAAGCCTGATAGAGTCGATGGGAGCCGTGATAGTTTCAGACGACCTGTGCACGGCAACAGGCTACTTCGCTGGGTTTGTCGATGAAGGTAAAAACCCACTTAGAAGCCTTGCAGAGAGATCTCTGGGCTGCTCGTCATGTATTCTCTCCTCTCACCCTGACAGCCTTTCCATCGAAGACAGAATAGCCTTCATAAAGGAGAGAATTAAAAAAAGTAGGGCCAAAGCAGTAATCATTCTAAGAGATAGGGGATGTGAAATCTGCGGTCACCAATACCCTCTGATAATCGAAGCGCTCCATAGCCTTCCAGTGCTGGTTCTCGACATGGACATCCCTGTATCCGTGGAACAGTATGCGACGAGAATTGAAGCGTTCATCGAAGCCCATGCTAGGTGACTGGAAATGAAGTTTCAAGACTGGAAGCCGCTGGGGTATAAAACGTTATACCGAGAATTATTCAGGAAGCATCTTGCACGCCAGAATGACCTGCTTAAAAGGGGCAGGCCTACAGGATGGTTCTTTTCGTTCCACCCGTCAGAGTTAATCTACGTTTTCGATGTTGTCTCCGCGTTTCCTGAGCAGTACCCCGCCTACTGTGCGGCTAGAGGCTCTTCAATGGATTTAATAGATACTTCCATGAGTGTAGGCTACGGACATTTCATCTGCGACTATTTCAAGACAACCCTAGGCTCCATCATAGAGCCTGAAAAGGCAACGCAGCCTACCATGCCGAAGCCTGACTTCATCGTGGACACTCGAGCCCTATGCGTCGCCCACCATGAAATGGCGGAAGTTTTCTCCAAGATTTACAGGGTTCCAAGGTATGTTGTCAATTATCCCTACTGGACCAGGGACCTGCTGGGGAAAGTGGACGAGTTAACCAAGATACCTGAAAGAATAGACGAGTTTTACCTTGAATACTGCGTGGAGAAGCTGAAGGGGCTTGTAGGATTTCTGGAGGAGGTTACTGGAGAGAAGATGGATGAAGCTAAATTTAAGGAGGTTTTCAGGGTTTCCGAGGAAACCTCAAAGCTGCTCGTGGAAATACCTCGTCTGATGATGGCGAAGCCTACGCCTGGAAGCCAGAGGGAGCTAGGAGACCTCGTCTTCGTAGCCTTTTTCGTCTTAGGAAGCAGCTACGCATACGAGTTCGCAGAGAAAGCCTACAACATCATTAAGGACAGGGTGAAACGTGGGGAAGGCGTGGTTCCAGAGGAGAAATGCAGGCTTCTGACCTTCGGGATTATGCCCTGGCATTCTCTCTCACTTTACGAGTACTGTGAAAGGCTTGGAGCAACCTTCCCAGTGAACCTGTACGTTAACACCTCTGTATATCTCGTCAACCCGGAGAAGCCTTTTGAAAGCATGGTGAGACGGTCCCTTCACTTCGCAAATTCCACCTACGAGATGATGGAGGACATCTTGGAAAACGTGAAGAAAGCTGACATAGACGGTGCAGTCCTCTTTGAAAATACAGGATGCCGGATAACCTCGATGATTATAAGGCCGCTTGCAGACCTGCTTTACAGCAGGCTTGGAATACCCAGCCTCATAATCGAGGCTCCACAATGCGACCCAAGGGTTACTCCTCTTGGAAAAGCGAAAATGCAGGTGGAAGCCTTCCTGGAAAGTTTAAGGTAGGTCTTCTTTTACATCCTTAACCTTTTTCAGCCTTAAAGATTTTAAATGTTAAATTTGCCTTAAACTATTTTTTATAGTGTGGAGGCCAGAGCTTGAAAAGAAAAATGAAAAGCTGGATTTACGAGCCTGAATATGAAAGCATGTCCCGAGAGAAGCTGGAAGAGCTGAAGCTGGAAAGAGTGAAGAGAATAGTGAGATACTGTTATGAGAGGGTTCCCTTGTACAGGGAACGATTTAAGGAGGCTAAGCTGACACCGGACGACATTAAAACCCTTGAAGACCTCTCAAAGATACCGTTCACCACCAAGGACGACCTGAGAAGAAACTGGCCTTACGGTATGCTGGCCACAGACATGGAAAGCCTTGCAACGATACACTGCAGTTCAGGAACAACAGGGACACCAACGTCAGCCCTCTACACTAAAAACGACATTTTCAACGCGTGGGCGAAAGTCATGGCGAGAGTGTACGCCATGATGGGGCTGAAGAAGGGGGACATCATGCAGATCGCGTACGGCTACGGGCTTTTCACGGGGGGACTTGGATTCCACTATGGAGCTCTTGAGATAGGGGTTATTGCCCTGCCCATGTCCGCTGGGGAAACAGAACGCCAGCTAAGGCTTGCCAAAGAGCTTAAAACAACCGCAATAGCCTGCACTCCAACCTACGCACTCTACCTCGGAGAGCACACCAAGGAAATGGGGATAGACCCCACCAAAGACCTCAAGTGGAAGTGCGGCTCCTTCGGAGCTGAACCTTGGAGCGAGGAGGTTAGGGCTAAAATAGAGGAACTCCTAGACCTTGAAGCCTTCGACGTTTACGGGCTGTCCGAGATTATAGGTCCAGGGGTAGCCCACGAGTGCGACCAGCATAACGGCGACCACTTCTTCGAAGACCACTTCCTCACCGAGGTTATAGACCCTGAAAGCGGAGAGCCTGTATCGGAGGGAGAAAAAGGAGAGCTGGTGTATACGACGTTAACCAGAGAGGCGATGCCACTTTTGAGGTTTAGGTCTGGAGACATCGTTCCATGGTGGACCTTTGAAGAATGCGAATGCGGGCGCACACTTATGAGGGCTGGCAGGGTTATCGGAAGGTCGGATGACATGCTTAAGGTTAGGGGAGTGAAATTCTGGCCTTCAACTGTGGAACATGCTCTGCTGTCTGTTAGGGGGGCCTCCCAGCACTTCCGGATAGTGATTGAAAGGCCGAAAACTCTTGACGTGATGACCGTGGAGGTTGAACCTGTTAAGGAGCTTTACGACGAGGTTAAAGGAGACCTATCGAAGCTTGAAGACCTTAAAAAGGAGATTGGAGAGAAAATCAGGTCTGTAGTTGGAATTTCAGCGGTAGTCAAGCTTGTCCCTGTCGGAACGATAACAAGGTTCATGGGTAAAGCGAAACGGGTTGAAGACAGGAGGAAGGTGGTGCCGTTCTAAGGCGATACCTTCTACAGCTCAAGCTCTAGGTTTAGAAGCGTGCTTGAAAGCTTAAAGCCCGCCCTACTAAAGAACTTAAGCAAGTCTAGGTTAGCCCATTCTACGATTGTATAAATCTTCTGGGCTCCAGCAGCCTTAACATTGGTGACAAACTGGCTGAAGAGCTCTCTGCCGATTCCATGCTTCAGAAACCTCTTATCAACGCCTATCGTGGTTAGGTAGGCTATGTTTTCCGGGATTCCAAATTCGCCTGAAAATATTACTCCCGCGATGAAGCCTACAAGTTTGCCGTCGTATTCCGCGGCTAAAGACGTGATTAGGGCGTACTCAGGCTCCAAGATTTCCTTCATTAACCTTTGATAGTATTCCTCCCTTCTTTTACTCGTGTATTCCTCGTCGATTTTTATTATCTCTTCAAGGTCCTCCTTTTTAAGCGGCCTTATAACAAGCTTTTCCGGTTCTAACTTCATTTTAACCAGCAATATTACTATAAGAAAAAAATTTTAATTTAACCTTTTTTATTGATATAAAAATAAATTTTATTATGTTAAAACTTTAACCTTAATAAGCAGCATATTAAACTTTACACACAACCATTCTAGGACGGCTGAACATTAAATTAAAGTATCTCATCACGGGAAACTTAAGGTTGGAGGGGAAACCATGGGAGATAATTTTCAGAACATCATCTACGAGAAGAGGGAGGGAGTTGCAAGGATAACGATTAACAGGCCGCCATTAAACGTTTTAAACGTTGAAACCCTAAGGGAGATGGCTGAGGCCCTCGAAGACGCTGGAAGAGACGACAGCATATGCGTCATAGTTATCAGCGGAACCGGGGAGAAAGCCTTCTCAGCCGGGGTAGACATAAAAGACCATTTCCCGGAGAAAATCGAGGGGACACTTGAGGCCTTCCATAGAATATTCCATTTAATGGCTGAGATAGACAAGCCTACCGTCGCCGTGGTAAGAGGGTTCGCCTTTGGAGGCGGATGCGAGCTGGCTGCAGCCTGCGACCTTGTTCTGGCTTCCGAGGACGCCCAGTTCGGCCAGCAGGAAGTCAAGGTGGGAGCCATTCCAACAATCGCGGCTGTGCTTCTGCCCCGAACAATAGGCAGGAAGAAAGCTTTTGAAATAATATTTACAGGAGACGTTGTGGAAGCGTCGAAAGCGAAGGAAATAGGCTTGGTGAACGAGGTTTTCCCCGCGGAAAAGCTTGAGGAGGCAGCTGACAGGCTGATTAACAAGTTCAAAGAGAAAAGCCCTGTAGTACTTAAATACATCAGAAGAGCCGTTTACCAAGGATTAGACAGAGACTTCAAGAGTGCACTTGACGGGGTTGAAAGCATCTACTTCAAATACCTCATAAAAACCGAGGATGCCGTGGAAGGCTTAAAGGCTTTCATAGAGAAAAGGAAACCCCAATGGAAGGGGAAATGAAGTAGATGGATGAAAGCCCACCTGCCTTTCCGCTCTTAGGTTAATCGCTGGTTACGGAAAGCTTGAAGGGGGTTAAAGCCCGGTTCATAGCGTCGTCTGCTATTGCCACGGAGAAGCCAGCTATTCTTCTGAGGTCTCGGACGATGTGGCTTAGCGTGACCGCGGTTTCCACATCCCTAATCTTTTTTAGAATCACCGTTAACAGCTTCTCTTCTCTGCTTCTAACATCGTTCATCCTGTTCATGACTGATATTGCAAGTTTAACGTCTTTCTCTAGGAAAGAGCGGACGGCGTCCTTCTGCATGTTGTAGACGACGCTTGACAGCTCTTTTATTGCGCCTGCGATTTCAGGGCTTATCTTCTCCTTCCCGTTGAGCGCGCGGAAATGTCTCGCCATGGAAAAGGAGTGGTAGATAAGCCTGCTTAGGTCTCGGGTGATAAGCACGAAGGTAACGCATTCACGGGAGTCCCTAACGCCAACCTTTTTGGCTATCGACCTGTTGAAGCTTGCAAGCGTGGTCTGCCTTATCGTGATCCTGTAATGCCTCAGCGCCTCCCGGCTTCTCTCGATAACCTCTTCCGCAAGCTGGAGATTGTTTTCGGTGATGGCCTTTATAGCGTCCCTCTGGAGGTTGAGGGAGAAGGCTGAAGTTTTCTCTATCAGAGATTTAAGGGAGAAGGAGGAAAGGTCGACTATCACCTGGAAGTCTATCCTGTCTGCCTCTTCCTCCGCAACCTCTAAGCCTGGAAGCTCCATTCGCAAAATTTTAAGTCTCTTCTTGAAGTCTGCAGGGATCATTTCCTTTGAGACTACGCTGATTTTGCTGCTTCCCTGCACGTAGTAGGTTTTAATGCAGTATTCAAGGTCTCTTATGTCGGGGAAGTCTTCGAGGGTTAATTTAACTTCTGCGGGTTCTGCAACTCCTTTCGCAAGCGGGTAGAGCCTTAGGGAGCCATCGTCGTCTTCTATGATGGTTATACCCTTCCCCCGTTTCAGCTTCTTCTTCTCAACCCAGCGTTTAGGCAGTGAAATGATGAAGCTTCCACCCTTAATCTGCTGGAGTTTCCTGACTTCCACAGCTTATACCCCTATATATGAGCATATAGACGACATATTTAACATTAAGACTTATAGGATTAAAACTTTAATTATAAAGTTTTAGTATTTAACATGGCATAACAGCTCAGCCTTTCAAGAGAACGAAAATTTTATATTACCAATTATTGTTTAATGGTATCAATCGCCGGTTAACAGCACCTTCTAGGAGTTGCCTATGAGCCGCCATTCTCAGCTGACTGTAAGATGCCCTAACTGCCTTAGCAAGATCCCCGTGCAGAAAAACTCAGCTGAAGCTGTCTGCGGAAAATGCGGCATAGGCTACAGGATATGCTGGCCTTCGCCAAGCCAGCCCATGATTAGGGGCTTACTCGCTCCCATCAGCCCCCGTGAAAGTGAGTAGCCATGCCTACTGCTTTAGAAAGCAGAATAGCCTACATAGACCTCTCCAAGAAGAAGGTTAACGTTAAAACTACGCCTAGAGAATGGGTGAAACAGCTGCTCGGAGGCCGGGGAGTTTCAGCATTAATACTCTACGGTCTTTTAAAGTCTGAAGTGGATCCTTTAAGCCCTGAAAACGTGCTCGTGATAAGCATAGGCCTGATGGCTGGGATACCCCTACCTTCAGCCAGAGTTAACATAGGCGCCAAGTCTCCGCTAACGGGAGCCATAGGAAGCTCCAACTGCGGCGGGCATTTTGCACCTGAAATGAGGAGGGCAGGCTTCGACCACATAGTAATCGTTGGAAGAGCTGAAGAGCCTACATACCTCTGGATATCGGATGGAACCATAGAGTTCAGGAGGGCAACTCAACTCTGGGGTTTAGACACGGTGGAAGCCCAGGAGGCCATCAAGGATGAGCTGGGAGACCACTCAGCCCAGAGCTTAGTTATAGGTCCTGCCGGAGAAAACCTCGTCCGGTATGCGAACGTTAGAACTGGCGTTAAGAGCTCGGCTGGACGCACGGGCATGGGCGCCGTTATGGGAAGTAAAAACCTTAAAGCCGTAACGGTGAGAGGCAGCTGGGACATAGAGTTCGCCTATCCTGACAAGGTTTTAGACTTATGCATTAGGTTTAATGAGAACTTGAGGAAGACAAGGTTTTTCACGGTTATGCAGGTTTACGGGACCATGCATATATTCTCCTACACTAATACCGCTGGCATCGTGAGGGTTAAAAACTCCCAGTCCAACCAGCTTTTCCCAAGCGATAACATTGAAGCTGAAGCCGTAAGACCCTACTCGGTAGGCCATGAAGGATGCTACGGATGCCCCATCCAGTGCAGGCACAGATACGTCGTTGAGTCCCCCCGGTATGGGCTCATCTATGATGAAGGCCCTGAATATACGAGCCAGGGCTGCTGGGGCAGCATGATGGCGATAAACAGCACCGAGTGCATGCTCGTCTGCAACCATCTGGTTAACAGGCTTGGACTTGACACGCTGGAAACCGGAAGCATGATAGCGTGGGCCATAGAAATCTTCGAGAAGGGCCTGATAGACGAGAAGGCTACGGACGGCATGACCCTGCGGTGGGGAAGCCCTGAAATCGTATACGAGCTCATAGAGAAAATCGCCTACCGGAAGGGTTTCGGAGCCATCCTAGCCGAAGGGCCTAAAAGGGCGATTGAGAAGCTCGGCTCAGCCACAGCCTACTACAACATGAACGTGAAAGGTATGAGCTGGCTTCAGACGGAGGACAGAGCGATACCAAGCTTCGTGCTCGGCGTGTGCGTTTCAACCAGGGGAGCAGACCACCTGAGGAGCAGGCCGGCTATCGACCTCTTCGGGCTTCCAAAGGAGTTCTTGGAGAAGCTTTACGGGGCGCCTATGACCTCTGACTATACTTCCTATGAGGGAAAGGAGAGAATGGTCTGGGGGAACGAGCTTGAATACGCTGTTATAGACTCGCTTGGACTATGCAAGTTCGCCTGCTCCCACTTCATAACCCCCCACAGCATCTACACGGACACCTTCAACTCCTACCAGGAGCTCTCCGAACTCATATACTATGTTACAGGCTTGGAGGTCACAGGCGACCAGCTTAAAACCTGCGGGGAACGCATTTACACGCTTGAAAGAATGTTCAACCTGAGGGAAGGCTTCACCCGGAAGGATGACTACCCTCCTCAACGCTATTTCGACGAGCCCCTACCAAGCGGGCTGCCGATAGTCCGAGGCAAACGTATGGACCGTGAAAAATACGAGAAGCTTCTGGACGCCTACTACACGCTTCACGGCTGGGACTCTAACGGCGTGCCTAAAGCTGAAACCCTGAGAAGGCTGGGGCTTACAGAGGAGGGAATAAAGGCTCTGGTGGGTGAAGTTTTTGGGTGAGGATGAAACCTTAGGGAGGATGGTGGTTGTAGACCCTTCCAGCTGCACCGGCTGCCAGCTGTGCGTAGCAGCCTGCTCGCTTAAACATGAATCTCAGGTTAACCCTCTATATTCGAGGATTCGGGCGGTAAGGTTTGAAGGTAAGGGAGCCTACATACCGGTTACCTGCCAGCAGTGTAAGGACGCCCCCTGCCAGAGCGTATGTCCTGTTAAGGCGATAGAACGCCACGAAGAGACTGGCGCACTCATAGTTAACCAGGAAAAATGCATAGGCTGCAAGGCTTGCATTATAGTTTGCCCCTTCGGAGCCATCTCATGGACGGCGGACGGAAGAATCGTAAAGTGCGACCTCTGCGACGGAGACCCCCTATGCGTTAAACTCTGCACCAGGGAAGCCTTAGCCTACGTCCCAGCTACCACAGCCCACCTGAAAACGCAGGTGAAAGCCGCGGAAAAGTTCAGCGAAATACTGAAGAGAATTTCGGGGGTATAATGCTTAGGCTTCTCCACGTTCAGTCAGCTTTTACCTCTTGAAGCTGGCTTAGCTTCCGCCTTTCCAGGATTGCCTCTAAAAACAGTTGAGAACTCCAGTAAGGCCAGGCGTCAGCGTGATTATAGCTTACCATCTGCCATCCGATTACCACGTCTGAGCCTTTCTCCACAACCGCCTTCACCGTGGATTTCGCTGGGAGAAGTGGAGGCTGGTAGCCCTGCTTTTTAATGGAGACTTCTACAGCCTCAGCGGGAACCCCCAGCATCTGCGCCTCCCGCACGGTTAAGCCTAGGCTTCCCAGAGACAGTTCGAACAGCTTATCGTATTGAACACGTATGAAGCCATCGTAGGTTTCGCTGGCGCCTGCCACGTTTAAGCCTGCTATTTCCGCAGCTTTCGCAGCGATGCTGCCTAGGGGGCGATACACAGCCTTACCGGTAACGTAGTCGATGGTTTCCGCGCTGTCCCCCACCGCGTATACCTCGTCAAGGCTGGACCTCAGCATCCTATCGGTTTTAACAGCTCTAACCTTGGAAAGGCTTAAACCCATCTGGCTGGCCAGCGAGGTGTTCGCCCTTAAGCCTACAGCCAGCACAACCAGGTCTACATGAAGCCTTCCGCTGTCAACCAGGACATATTCAGCCTTTTCCCTGCCGTAGATGCCTTCTATCGGGCTGCCCTTCACGAGGGATACTCCGTGAACAGCCATGCTTTGAGCTACCTTCTCAGCTAGGTCCGGCTCGACGAAGCCTCCTAAAATGAAGGGTAACGCCTCTACCACCGTCACCTTTAACCCTCTGGATTTTAAGGCTTCAGCCGCCTCTAAGCCGATTATTCCCGCTCCTACAACACAGGCTTTCATGCCTGGAACTATGTGGCGTGAAATGGCTAGGGCATCCTCGTACCACTTAAGCGTGAAGACGCCTGGCAGACTGCAGCCCTCCACCGGTGGGACAGCGGGAAGGCTTCCAGTCGCCATCACCATTCTATCATATTCTAAACGGAATTTCTCGCTTGTCGAAGCGTCTTTAACCTGCACCATCCTGTCTTCGGAGCTGACGGATACCGCCCTGCAGCCCTCGAAAACTTTCACTCCAACAGCTTCCAGCTCTCCAGGCCTGTATCCTTTAACCTCTTTAAACTTGGAGGGGTTCTTGATGAAGGCTGAAAGGTCAGGTCGAGGGTAGGTTAGCGGCCTGTGGGAAACAACCGCCACGGAAAGGGATGGCCTGGCTTTTTTAGCCGTTAGGGCCGCGTTGACCCCGCCTACACCTCCTCCTACCACGACAAGGTCGAAGCCTAGCTTCAACTTGAAGCTTCACCTAAGGCTTTAGACCCCTAATTTTCTGGCGTCCTTTCAAGAGAGAAAAATTTATTAGTTTACCAGACAACCTTTAACACGCCATGAGATTTAAAGGTAAAGTTGTAATTGTTACGGGTGCAGCTTCGGGTATAGGACGGGAAATCGCCTTATCTTTTGCCAGAGAGCAGGCAAGCGTGGTGATAGCGGACATCGCCCTAGACCAGGCTGAAAAAGTCGCCCAAGAAGCTGAAGCAGCCGGAGGAAAAGGAATCGCCGTGAAAACCAACGTTTCAAGCGGGGGAGAAGTGAAAGGCATGGTTCAGAAAGCCTTGGAAGCCTTCGGCAAAATCGACGTGCTGGTTAACAACGCAGCCTGGTGGCCTGTCAAATACTTCATGCAGCAAAGCGAAGAGGAGTGGGATAGGCAGATAAAAATAATCTACTACGGCACCCTGTACTGCACGCGTGCTGTGCTCGAGCACATGATTGAACGCAAATCCGGTGTCATAATAAACATTATTTCTGACGCTGGAAGAATCGGCGAGCCAACCTTATCCGTGTATTCAGGTGCAAAAGCAGCGGTAAACATGTTCAGTAAAGCCCTCGCGAAAGAAGTGGGAAGATACGGGATAAGAGTGAACTGCGTGGCACCTTCCCTGGTGGAAACCCCTGGAGCCCAGTCCTTCATAGAGAAAATAGGCAGAGACAGACTTGTCAGAGCATACCCCTTAGGCAGACTGGGGCTGCCAAAAGACATAGCAAACGCTGTCCTGTTCCTAGCATCAGACGAAGCTGAATTCATCACAGGGCAAACCCTAAGCGTGAACGGAGGCTACCTAACAGTCTGCTAACCTAGGAAACGGCGACAGCCATCCTTAAGAAGCAGTTACAGGCGTTAACAGCAACCAGGGCTGAAGCTTAACCGTAAAGAAAAGGTAGCCGTCTTTTTAAAAATAAAAAGTGAAATTCTGGGGGAAGCTTTGGGCGCTTGCTATCTGTCGTGGTCTGCTGGGCAGTTGTCAAGGCTCCAGTAGATTACCGGGATTTCTGCTACGTGTTCGTCTTCTAGAACTTTCGGCATGGCAACCAGTATGCTGTCGAAGGTTGGCCCCCTGATTTTCGCCCGGTAAGGCGTGTTTTTACCGTTGCTTACCAAGTGGAAGCAGAGTTCTCCTCTTGCACTTTCAACGCAGTGTATGGTTTCTCCTTTCGGAAGCGGGGAGAACGGTGAAAGCCTTAGGCCTCCTTTAGCGTTCCTTTCAAAAAGCTTTCCGCTGGGAATCTTCTCCAAAGCGTTCTCTACGATGTACAGGCTTTCCTCTATTTCCTTTCTCCTGCAGAGCGCTCTTGAATAGGCGTCTGAACCTTCCGAAGTCACAACGTTGAAGTCTAACTCGTCATAGGTTTCGTAGGGTGAAGCCTTCCTCACGTCGAATCTTACACCTGAAGCCCTAGCGTTAGGCCCCGTAACATCCAGGCGGACCGCCATGTCGCCTGGTAAGACTCCTAGCTCCTTGGTTCTGCCGTTGAAAACCGAGTTGTTAAAGCATAGGTTATCGTAAAGGTCAAGCTGCTTCAGCATGTACTTCATTTCTTTTTTGAAGTCGTCCTTGAAGTTTAAGGGGAGGTCTCTCCTAACTCCTCCCGGTATATTGTAGATATGGTATATTCTGCCTCCTGTCAGCTTTTCGAGTAGTAGAAGTATTCTCTCACGGTCTCCCCATGCTATCCTCACCATGGTGTCGAAGCCTGTTGCACCGCCGATTAGCCCCAGATTCAAAAGGTGGCTTTGAATCCTGCACAGTTCAGCTTGAATCGTCCTGAGATACTTCACCCTCCTTGAAACCTCAACTCCAGCCAGCTTTTCAACGGCTCCTATATAGCTAAGCTCATAGCTTGCTCCGTCAAGCACGCATACACGCTGAACCAGCATTATGTTCTGCCACCAAGTCCGGTACTCCATGAGCTTTTCAAATCCTCTGTGGAGATAGCCCGGGTTCGGCCTGGCGCTTTTCACGCGTTCCCCTTCAACCTTGAAGTATACGTCGAAGTTTCCTGAGGCTGGATGCTGGGGGCCGAAGGGTATAGTGTATTCTCCTTCCTCCCTGCTTTCTTCTACTGATGGAACCTCTAGGAAGCCCTCTTCCTTGTTTACTTTCTCCTCTTTGCCCATGTAGCCGCTTTGAACGGCGTTCATGGCTAAAACTACGGCTAAACCTATGGGTTCAGGCCTGGGAGGGCAGCCGGCGATCATTATGTCTACTGGCATGTACTTTTCAAGGTTGTTTATGGTGTTATAGCTGTCCCAGTAGGTTCCTCCGTTAACCGGGCAGCATCCAAGCGTGATCACGTATTTGGGACAGGGCATCTGCTCGTATATGCGAAGTATCCTTCGGAGGGTTTTCACCGTCACGTATCCGCCTATGAGCAGCACGTCTGAATGCCTGGGTGAACCCTTTGCCAGCATTCCGAACCTTTCCATGTCGAAGCCGCTTCCAACCCATGGAGCTGCCTCTATAAAGCAGCATCCGGTGAAGAAGAAGTTAACCCAGAAGCTTCTTGAGATGGCCCAGTTGGTGATACCCTTAATTTTCGGCGGAACAGGATGCTCGAGTTTAGGAGGTTCAGCAAGCTTTTCAGGCGGGTAGACAAGCGCGTCTCTGCCAAGCACAACTATGAACGGGAAATGGGAGAGTTTTAAGGCTTCACGCGGGCAGATGTCTTCGCATAAACCGCAGAAGCAACATTTGCCATAGTCTACCTGTGGATAGCTTCTTTTCTCATCAGCCTCTCCTCTTTCAACCATTGTCATGGCTAGGTTTGGACATATTTTCTCGCAGAGTCCGCATCCCACACACTTCTCCATGTCAAGCACATGCCTTCCCCTGAAGCCTTCTGTGAGGGGCATTTCAGGCGGAAAGTTGAAGGTCATAGCCTTCTCGGACAGCATTCTAAACTCCGCGTAGAAACTCACCGGTTTTCACCTCTTACATGGGAAACTCTTTAACGTATCTCCTCCAGTCGAAGTCCTTCAGGAACGGGTGTGGACCTTTCCAGCCTTCGAGAAGCAGGGGCTTCAGCATGGTGTTTCCTTCAAAGTTTATTCCGAAGAGCTCCCACGCTTCTCTCTCATGCATGGCGCTGTTCTCCCATATGGATGACAGGCTTTGAATTTCCGGGTTTTCCCTTGGAATCCTCGTGGAAACTTTAACGTAGACGTTTTCCTCCGGGTTGTAAGCTAGGAAGTACACTTCAAACTCGTTCTCATCCAGCCAGTCGACTGCTGAAACCGTTAGCAGCCTTTCAAACCCGTTTTCCCTCAGAAGCCTTGCAGCATCAAGGTATTTTTCCTTCTGAACCTTTACAAAGGAGAAAACTTTTTCGCGGACGTATTCTCCTTGGCATTCCTGCTTTAAAACCTCTAAAACCGACGGAGTCAATGACGTTCCCTCCACACTGAATATGTGAGATTGCACAAAATATTAAAGCCTTACCCTCCCAGCAGCCCACAGGAGAAAGCAGCAGGGAAATGGTTTTGTGGCGCCGCCGGACGGACTCGAACCGTCGACCAACGGGTTAACAGCTTCAGCCCCTGGAAGGTTCTGCCTTTTCAGGGTCCGCTGCTCTACCACGCTGAGCTACGGCGGCATCTAACCATGATAACTCTTTGCTGAACATAAATTTACTTCTTATGGAGGAAAGCACATATATAAACTGGTGAAGACTCATTCTGGGGGAACCCCTTGGTCCGCCTCTACGAATACCAAGCCAAGAAGCTTCTCTCCAGCGAAGGCATCGCCACGCCTAAGGGAATACTGTGCGGGAGCCTTAGGGAAGTGAAGGAGGCTGCTGGGAAGCTGAAAGGGAAGGTTATGTTGAAGCCTCAGGTCTTGGCTGGAAGACGTGGAAAGCTGGGCGTGATAAGGTTTGCGGAGAACCCCGGAGAGGCTGAGAAAATCGCCGAGGAACTTTTCGGAAGGGAGGTCTACGGGTTCCCCGTGCAGAAGCTCCTAGTGGAAGAGTATATCCCGTTTAAGAGGAGCTTCTATGTTTCCGTGTTTTCCTATCACGGTGAAAGGAAGCCTGTATGCATCGCCAGCTCGGCGGGGGGAGTAGACGTTGAGGAAATCGTAAGCAGGCACCCTAAGAAGCTGGTGAAGCATCCTGTCAACATCTTGGA
>Ga0180300_10000165_pt1 | contig 26329 bp, 19 predicted proteins | sample GuaBasSediGuay15_FD_121798 | JGI IMG/M metagenome (GOLD analysis project Ga0180300, IMG submission 121798) | Subseafloor sediment microbial communities from Guaymas Basin, Gulf of California, Mexico - Guay15, Core 4569-2, 21-24 cm | ecosystem: Environmental > Aquatic > Marine > Hydrothermal...
CTTCCCACCGGTGCTGCCCGGTCAAGACAACCAGAGGCCCCCAAAATTGGGGGCTAGCACCAACTGGAAATAAAAACAATCCCGCTGTTGTGCCCCTCTCCGCGGTGGCAATCTATAGTGAGCGTGACGCCTGGATGTGGCCGCGGCTCGGGCGCGTGGCACGTCCTGCTGGTACACCTGTCCAGTGTGGTCAAGCCAGGGCAGGCGAAGATGCAGCCTCCAGCGGAAGAACCTGACCGGCAGGTGCCTGTAGGGACAGGCGGTCACATTCACCCACGCAGGTGGTGCAGTAAGCCATCCGGGCTGCTCCCTTCCTTACCCGGGCTCGCAGGGCAAGATGGCGACGATAGGGGTGAAGAATGCAAGAAGACGGCGCTGAAACAAGCTCACTCCCCACTGCCAGCGGAGACGGCCCGCCGGGACACGCTTTGCAGGAGGATGACAGGCGTTTCCGGGCGCTGATTGAGAACAGTTCAGACGCCATCGTGGTTCTGGACAGGGAGGGCAACGTCAGCTATGAAAGTCCCTCGTTTTTGCGGTTGGCCGGGCTCGAGCCGAGTGCAGCCATAGGGCACAACTTCTTTGAGGGCGTTCATCCGGACGACATGCTCAAAGTGGGGGAGGCCTTCGACCTCTTGCTGGCCACGCCCGGTGGCACCTTGCGCGCCGAGGTCTGTGTCCAGCATATCGACGGCTCCTGGCGCTGGGTCGAGGCCATCGGCACCAATCTCCTCGATGATCCCTCTGTCCACGGAATCGTGATCAACATGCGCGACATCAGTGACCGCAAGCGTGCCGAGGAGAGGATTACCTTCCTGAGTGCCATGGTAGAGAACTCCCCTGTGTCCGTCATTGCCACTGATGCTAGCAGGAGGATCATCTACGTAAACCAGGCCACAGAACAGTTGTACGGCTACCAGAAAGAGGAGCTTCTAGGTAAGGACCCAGCGGTCCTTAGCAGCGACTGCAATAGTACCCCCAGCATAGAGGAGCAGATCTGGGACACAGTGAGCCGGGGCGAAATCTGGACGGGCGAGGTGCTGAACAGGAAGAAGAGCGGCGAGCCCTTCCATGTACAGGCTTCGGCTCGGGCGCTGCTCGACGAAAACGGGGAGTTCATAGCCCTCATTCGGTTCCAGCAGGATGTCACGGACCGCAAGCGTGCCGAGGAGGCGCTCCGGGATAGCGAGAGCCGCTACCGACTATTAGCCGAAAACGTGACCGACGTCATCTACTTCATCGACATGGAGGCGCGCCCAATCCACGTAAGCCCCTCCGTGGAGCGTCTGCTCGGCTATAGCATTGAAGAAGCCATGAGTCGCAGCATGGAGCAGACGCTGACCCCAGCCTCGCTGGAAGTTGCCAGAGAAGCCCTGGCCAAAGCCGTCAGACTGAGGGGTACCGAGCAAGAAGGTCCCTACGGCAAGAAGACCCTGGAGCTCGAGATGAGGCGGAAGGACGGCTCCACCGTCTGGACAGAGAACACTATGTCCTTTGTGCTCGGCCAGGATGGCAAGCCGGTGGGCATTCTCGGAGTCAGCCGGGATATCAGCGAGCGGAAGCGGGTAGAATATGAACTGGAGAGGCACAGAGAACGCCTGGAAGAAGAGGTGCAGAAGCGCACCGCAGAGCTGGTGACGTCAAACGAGCAGCTTCTGCACGAGATTGCTGAACGCGAGCGAGCCGAGGACGAGCTGGTCAGGAGTGAGGCCCGCTACCGCATGCTGGCTGAGCACGTCTCAGACGTCATCTGGAGCATGACGCCGGACCTGAAGTACACCTACATAAGCCCTGCGGTAACGCGATTGCGAGGCTATACCGTAGAGGAAGCGATGGGCCAGACGATACAGGAGGTGTTGACCCCTGAGTCGCTCCAGACCGCCTTGGAGATGCGCGCGGAGGAACTGGCCCGCTTGAAGGCCAGGGGCAGCGGCGAACTGGCCCCGCGGACACTCGAGGTGGAGATGACCTGCAAAGATGGGTCTACGGTGTGGACGGAGACGGTAATCAGTTACCTGACCGACCCCATTCGGGGTGTTGTTGGCGTCCTGGGAGTCTCGCGGGACATCAGCGAGCGGAAGCGGGCCGAGGAGAGAATAAAGCGCCTCAACGTGGTATTGCGGGCCATGCGGGCGGTCAACCAGTTAATTACCAAGGAGAAGGACATAGACAGGCTGCTTCAGGGGGCCTGCGCCCACCTGGTGGAGACTCGCGGATATGCCAGTGCCTGGATTGCGTTGTTGGACGATTCGGGAGGCTGCGTCACGGCGGCCGAAGCCGGACTGGGGCAGGACTTCCGGCCACTGATTGAGCGGCTAAAAGCGGGCCAGCTAGTCGATTGCGCCCGCAAAGCTCTGGCACAATCTGGCATCGTGACCACCGAAGATCCCTCATCCAGTTGTGTCGACTGCCCGCTGCTGGCCTCACAGCCCAGGAGGACAGCCATGACTGTACGCCTGGAACATGGAGCAAAGGTCTACGGTCTGCTGTCCGTTTCCATACCCGCCGAGCTACCTGCAGATGAGGAGGAGCGTTCCCTGTTCACTGAGCTTGCCACGGATATCTCCTTCGCCCTGTACAGCATCGAAGGGGAGGAGAAACGAAGACAGGCAGACGAGAACATCCGCGAGGCAAATGCACAGCTTCGGCAGGCGCTTCAGCAAGTGGAGGCCAGCCAAGCGCAGCTCCTTCAATCGGGCAAGCTGGCAGCGATAGGAGAGCTGATCTCTGGAGTGACCCACGAGCTCAACAACCCGCTGGCTGCTATCTCCATGTACTCTGAGCTGCTCATCGAAGAGGTGGCTGACGAGGGAATACAAAGGACTCTCCGGAAGCTCAAAGCGCAGGCTGACCGCGCTGGTGCCATAGTCAGGAACCTGCTTTCCTTCGCTCGCAAGCACGAGCCAAGGAAAAGCTACATTTCCATCAACGAATGCGTCGCCCGCACAGTGGAACTGAGGGCCTACGAGCTTAACCTGGACAACATTCAGGTCGTGCTCCGCCTCGATGACAGCCTGCCGAATACTATGGCCGATTTCAACCAGTTGCAGCAGGTCTTTTTGAACATCATCACCAATGCCCATCAGGTCATGACAGAGGCCCGCGGTAGAGGCACGCTGGTGATACAGACGAGGCGCGCTGGCGACATGATCCAGGTGAGGTTCACCGACGACGGCCCCGGCATACCGGCTGACAAGTTGGACAGGATATTTGAACCATTCTTCACCACCAAGGATGTCGGCAAGGGCACCGGCCTGGGCCTGAGCATTTGCTACGGCATCGTACAGGGCCACGGTGGGCGAATATACGCTGAAAGCGAGGAAGGTATGGGCGCCCGGTTTGTGGTGGAGCTACCTATCATAGTGAGCGGAAATGAACACAATGCAGAGGGTACGGCCCAGACGCGGTGACACGTCTGCGGACGTTGCAGGGCCCGGCACGGTATCGGACAAGGAGGTAACGCAATGAGTGTGGTCCAGAGAAAGAGGTCAGTCCTGGTGGTGGATGACGAGGACGCCGTTCGTGAGGCCATTTGCCAGACCCTGGTCAGGGAAGGTTACCAGGTAGTCGACGCGTCAAACGCCAATGATGCCCTCTACGAAGCTTCGCGTGCCAGGTTCGACGCGGCCATTGTGGATATCCGGATGCCCGGGATGCCCGGCGACAGCCTTGTCCCTCTGCTGAAGAAGTCATGCCCCGATACCATCGTCATAGTGCTTACCGCGGTTTCAGATGACGATCCGAGGTTCCAAGCTCTGCTGCATTCAAATGAGGCGTTCGCCTGTCTGAAGAAGCCGTGCACCATCAAAGACCTCAGAGCTACGCTGAAGATGGCTCTCGAGGGTCTCGGCGACGATGCTGATGCAGCACTGGACCGCGGCACTACCTCCCTGCTCAACCGAGCCGGGCGGTTCATCCACCCCACCCGTCCCCAGGCGCATTGAGGAACCAACCCCGCGAACCAGAGGACGCTTGCCGCCTAGCTGGAGCCACCCGACACAGCCGCAGGCTGAGCCGCGTCCGCTCGCCTGGCTGCTCTCTTCTTGCGGGGCGTTGAGAACTCTTTCTCTATTGCCGGTCTGTGTATGATGTTCATGGGACAGAACGGGATGAGCCTGGCCTTGCCGTTCTTGTCCGGGACTCCGTAGTGGAGACAGCAGTGCTTCACCCTGTCTACATCGAAGTTGTACGCGTCCTGGAAGTGCATGGTGGACACTGTGAGCCAGTTGCTCGGCAGCCACTCCTCGGTCATGTAGCGGTAGGACTTGTAGTTCTTGGCCAGCAGGATGGGGAGAAGCTTGATCCACAGCCTGGGGCTGACGTATCTCAAGAAACCGGCTACCAGTGACAGCATCAACCTGCCCCTGGACTTGTGAGTTGCCAGCGCCTTCTTCATGGCGTCGTAGAACTGGTCGTTCTTTATGTACCGGGGGATGGGGAGCAGCTTGCCTTTCTGCACCGAGACCATGGTGATGACGCCACAGTGCGGATGAACGGCTGCATCCACGGTCGTCTCACTGTGCTTGGTAATCATTTTGGCCATCACGTTGTTCATCGAAAGAGCGAAGAAGTCGGACTTCTTGATCTGGCCGCCGGTCTGCTCCTCCGCAAGCTGCATGACGTCAGAGACAGTGATCCTCCTCTCCTTCAGGTCGGTCAGCTCGATTCTGCCGGTGAAGCTGGTTGGCTGGAAAACGAGGTGCTTGATGACGTCGGAGTTGTCAGCAGCAAACCTGATCATGTCTCCCACCTGATGGTCGTTGACTCCCCTGGCCAGGGTGGGCACCATGACGATCTTGTTGAACCCTATCTTTCTGGCGTCTTCGATGAGCTTCCGTTTCAGCGGCCAGAGGTCACGGCCCCTCATCTGGATGTAGGGCTCTGGTGTAACGCCGTCGAACTGGAGATAGAGATAGACATTCAGATTGCAGAACTTCTTGAAGTACTCGATGTCCTCTGCGAACCTTATTCCATTGGTGGCCAACAGGGTGTAGTCATAACCGAGCTCTCTCTCCATGGCTATGATGTCCAGCAGGTCGTCCCTCACGGTGGGTTCCCCCCCGCTGTGCTGCACCCCCTTGACTCTGACCGGGTGATTGACCTCCTGGGTATACTCCAGGATTGCCCTGATCTGCTCCTTCGTTGGTTCGTAGATATACTCGTCGGCCTGGGCGGCGGAAAAACATACCGGACAGCGCAGGTTGCACCTGTTGGTAACGTCGATGATCAGGAGAGTAGTGTGAGACATATGCTGGCTACAGATGCCGCAGTCCAGCGGGCAGCCGAGCTTCGAAGGCGTAGGATGCAGCACAGGCTTTCCGAAGTCCAGGTACCTGTAGGCCCTTTCGTATTCAGCATAGTCGCTCCACACGACATCTTCGTAATCGCCGTGCTCGGGGCAGGTCTTTCTCATGATGACCTTGCCGTCGATCTCCCATATCTCCGCCTCCAGCACCCTGAGGTCTTCGGGGCACAGAGACCTCGTGGTTCGTATCAGCTTCATGCGTGCTTCCCTCCTAGACGTCTTATGCCGACAAAGGCTGGGTAGACCGTAGCACAACGCGAAGGTAATGTCAAAGCGCCAGCACCGCTCAGGCCCGGGCGTTGATTTCCGCCGGAGAGTGACATTATACTTGACGCGCTCATCAAGCAAAGGCCCATGGCTGTTCTCTACCTGGTAGCCACCCCGATCGGCAACCTGGAAGACGTCACTCTGCGTGCACTCCGCGTCTTGAAAGAGGTGGACCTCATCGCTGCCGAGGACACCCGAAAGACGCGGCGCTTGCTCGACGCGTACGATATCAAGACGCGCATGACAAGCTATCACGAGCACAGCAAGCAGGCAAAGCTGGCATATCTGCTGGACTGGCTGAAGCAGAAGGACCTGGCTCTGGTCTCAGAGGCCGGAACACCCGGGCTGAGCGACCCAGGATACAGGCTGGTCACAGCCGCTGCGGAGCAAGGTATCCCGGTGGTGGCCATCCCGGGCCCTTCGGTGGTGGTCAGCGCCGTGACAGTCTCCGGGTTGCCAGCACATCAGTTCACCTATCTCGGCTTTCTGCCTCGCAAGAAAGGCGAAAGGCTCCGCCTGCTGAAGTCCCTGGCTACCGAACCACGTACCCTGGTAGCGTTTGAAGCGCCTCATCGCCTGTCGGCGACCCTTGGCGACCTGGCATCGGTCCTGGGAAACAGGAGGATAGCCATAGCCCGGGAACTGACCAAGCTCCACGAGGAGGTCTTCCGTGGAACGATACAAGAGGCGATGGAGCACTTCCAGCAGGCGAGAGGAGAGTTCACCCTGGTGATTGAAGGCCACAAAGGGCCCGGCAGCCCTCCGCTCACCTCAGAGATAGAGGAGCAGCTTCGTCGGCTGCGAAAGCAGGGTGTAGGGGCTCGACAGGCAGCAGCCCGGTTGGCGCAGGAGACAGGGCTGTCCAGGAAGGTCCTCTACCGCGCTTGGCTCGAGTTGCCTGACCATGGAATAGAAGCGTAGGGCAGGACAGTATCATAGCTGCCCGATATGGGGGCCGAGGCTAAGCATGGGCGATGTATGTACAGCCGCTGGCCACTTGAGCCATCGGGCGGCGCCTGTCGGCAGACGCGCGCCACCACGGCCAGTCCCTTTTGATACGGCACACATTTGTGGTAGAATGCCCTGGGAGTCAGACCTTGGCGGAAAGGATATTCATCGGTGTAGCCTGGCCTTACGCTAATGGTTCTTTGCACCTGGGTCACATCGCTGGTGCCTACCTGCCAGCCGACATCTTTGCTCGTTACCATCGGGCAAAGGGCAACGAGGTGTTAATGGTCTCAGGCAGTGACCAGCACGGTACGCCCATAACCATCCGGGCTGAGCAGGAAGGCAAGGCGCCACATGAGATAGCCACCAGGTTCCATCAGGAGTTTCTCACCTGCTGGGACCGCCTGGGCATCAGCTTCGACCTCTTTACCAGTACCGGTACCGCGAACCATGCTGAGGTGGTACAGGACTTCTTCCTGGAATTGCTGAAGAAGGGCCATGTGTATACCGATATCATGCCGCTGGCGTACTGCGATCAGTGCCAGCGGTACTTGCCCGACCGGTACGTGGAGGGTGAGTGCCCTTTTTGCGGTTACCCAGAAGCGAGAGGCGATCAATGCGACAGGTGCAACAAGCCTCTCAATTTCAACGAGCTGATCGGGCCGCGCTGCCGGCTATGTGGAAGTGCGCCCAGGGAACAGGAGTCCCAGCATTTCTTCCTGCGTCTCAGCCATTTCACGGACCAGTTGCTTGCTTGGGTGAGGCAACAGAGCCACTGGAGACACAACGTCCTGAACTTCACCATGCGCTACCTCGAGGAGGGGTTGAGAGACCGGGCCATCACTCGAGACATCGACTGGGGAGTGGCCATACCGCAGGCTGGCTTTGAGCACAAGAGGATTTATGTCTGGTTCGAGGCCGTCATCGGCTACCTTTCGGCCAGCAAGGAATGGGCCAGGCTGTCAGGCAACGAGGAGCGGTGGAGGGATTTCTGGTGCGGGGACGCCAGGAGCTACTACTTCATCGGCAAGGACAACATCCCGTTTCACACCGTGATCTGGCCGGCCATGCTGATGGGATATGGTGGGCTGAACCTCCCTTATGACGTGCCAGCCAATGAGTTCCTCACGCTGGAGCAAAGACCGCTCTCCACCAGCCGAAACTGGGCGGTATGGGTGCCGGACTACCTGGAGCGGTACGACCCGGACCCGCTTCGCTACCTGCTGTCGGCGAATATGCCGGAGACCGGGGATAGCGATTTCTCCTGGCGCGAGTTTGTACGCCGCAACAACGATGAGCTGCTGGCCACCTACGGGAACCTCGTGCACCGTGTCCTGACCTTCACTCACCGCCATTTCGACGGCTGCGTGCCCGCCCCCGGTGAACTCGTTGCGTAAAGCCAGGCCCTGGTGCAGGCCGCGGAGATGACTCTTCATTCGGTTGACAACTCTCTGTGCCACTGCCGTTTTAGAGAGGCAGTCAGGGCAGCCATGTCTTTGGCCCAGCAGACGAACCGGTACCTGGAGGAGAAGTCACCCTGGAAGGTAGTCAAGACAGATAGAGAGGGATGCGCCACCGCACTCTTTGTCTCTCTTTCGGTGATCTCCTACCTCAAGACCATGTTCTATCCGTTCTTACCTTTCAGCTCGCAAAAACTGCACCGTCTCCTCGGCTTTGATGGCCTAGTTGAGGAGCAGGGATGGAGTTTCCAGGCCCTGTCTTCGGGTCAGAAGCTGGGCCACCCTGAACCTCTATTCATCAAGCTGGACGAACAGGTAATCGCAGACGAGACCTCTCGATTGGGCAGCGCCTCCACGGGACAGCTAGCCTGAGTACAGGGAAAGGAGAGAATTGACTGCGGACTCGATCTACCAGCCTATCAGGCCCGAGATGGCTCAGGTTGAAAGGAAGCTGAACGAGGTGGCTAGCACCGCTCCCGGCGACATAGTAGAGCTGCTGAGATACGTTTTGAAGGGAGGGGGCAAACGGCTTCGCCCGGCATTGACCCTGCTGGCGGCCAGATTCTACGAGTACAATGTCGATCTGCTCATACCAACCGCTGCAGCAACAGAGGTGCTACACACTGCCACACTGGTGCATGATGATACCGTCGATGAATCAGACCTCCGCCGCGGCAGGACGACCATCAATCACCTGTGGGGCAACTCCAACGCCATCCTCCTGGGTGATTATCTTTTCGCTGCCTCAGCCCGCATGACAGCCGAGACCGGCAACGTGCGGGTGATCAAGCTCTTCTCCGAGACCCTGATGAAGATATGCAGCGGTGAGATTCAAGAGTCTTTGAACCCGTACAACAAGAGCAGAGAGGTGTACTACACGGCAATCGGGAACAAGACAGCTTCGCTTCTGTCGGCAGCTACTGAATCGGGGGCAATTCTAAGCGGCGCTCCCGAGGACGTGGTGCAGTGCCTCAGGGACTACGGGCACAACCTTGGGATGGCCTTCCAGATCGTGGACGATATTCTCGATTTCACTGGTCGGAAAGAGACGCTCGGCAAGCCCGTGGCCAGCGACATGGCCCGGGGCGTCTTCACCCTGCCGGTAATACTGCTGCTGGAGAAGTCTGACAGCCCGATACACGACATCCTTGACAAAGACAAGCAGAAGGGCATCCAGCTACTCATGGAGATGATCCAGAGATCGTCTGTGATCGAGGAGTGCTACGAAGTCGTCCAGGGTTTCTGCCAGCAGGCACGCCTTTGCCTAGAGCACCTTCCCCGCAACTCAGCTCATGACGCCCTGACCGAACTGGTAGACTACGTGACTGAACGCAAGAACTAGGCTTCGCTGGCCCGGTCGGGCTCATCCCCTACCGTGACCTCTTTCTCCCACAAAACCACCACTTCCTTGAAGCGGTCGATGGCGTGCTGGCATGCCTGGAACGCCTCCTTGCGGTGAGGCGCAGCCACGGCAAACACGGTGGTTATCTCACCTACATCCAGTCTCCCCAGCCTGTGACATATGGCCACGTTCTCGATGGGCCACTTCGCCCGAATCTCATCAGCTATGCCCTGGAGTTCTCTTCGCGCCAGCTCGCCAGCAGACGGATCATATTCCAGGAAGAGGACCTCCTTGCTGCCAGAAAGATCACGCACAGACCCCACGAAGGCAACCACCGCTCCGCACGACTTGTCACGTACCTTGCTGATGGCCTTCTGAGGGTCGATGGGGTTCAGGGTGACGTCAATCAATTCGCGCTCTGCTCCGCTGGGATCCTCTCCTCGCGGGCCGGAACAGGGTCGTTGAACAGTCTCTCCAGCGTTTCTCCCTCGATGCTCTCTTCGGCGATAAGCCGCTCGGCAATCCAAGCGAGCCTGTCTCGTTCCTTGGCCAGCACCTCGGTAGCCACCTCATGGGCCCGGTGGATAAAGGAGTAGACCTCTTCGTCGATCTGCTCAGCCACTTTGTCACTGTAGTCCTTCTGCTCGGCGATCTCCTTGCCGAGGAAGACCAGCTCATCCTTATGTCCGAAGGTCCGAGGCCCCAGCTTGTCGCTCATACCGTACGTAGTCACCATCTTGCGCGCCAGCTTGGTGGCCCGCCCAATGTCATCGGCCGCGCCTGTGGTCAACTCACCAAACACGAGTTGCTCAGCGGCGTGGCCAGCAAGGGTAACCGCCAGCATGTCATTGAATTGGGACCGGGTCCACAAGTGCCGCTCCTCGGTGGGCAGCAGCCGGGTGTATCCTCCCATCATACCCCTGGCTACAATGGACACCTTGTGTACCGGGTCAGCGTTCGGGAGCCTCTTGGCCACCAGGGCATGACCTGCCTCGTGATAGGCGATGATCTCTTTTTCCTTCTGGCTTATAACACGGGTCTTCTTCTCGGGCCCGGCGATGACACGGTCAATAGCTTCCTCAAACTCTACCATGCCGATAGTCTTCTTGCCCCGCCTGGCAGCCAGGATAGCTGCCTCGTTGACCAGGTTGGCCAGGTCAGCCCCGCTGAAGCCTGCTGTCTGCCTGGCTATGATGTCCAGGTTGGCCGAACTCTCAAGAGGCTTCCCCTTCACGTGTACCTGTAGTATCCCCTTCCTGCCGTTTATGTCGGGTCGATCCAGAGTGACCTGACGGTCAAAGCGACCGGGCCGGAGCAAGGCCGGGTCCAGGATATCCGGACGGTTCGTAGCTGAAATGACAATGATATTGGTGGAGCTGTCAAATCCATCCATCTCCACCAGTATCTGGTTCAGTGTCTGCTCCCTCTCGTCGTGGCCACCGCCCAGCCCTGCACCACGGTGGCGGCCCACAGCATCGATCTCATCCACGAAAACGATGCAGGGCGCATTCCGCTTGGCCTGCTCAAACAGGTCCCTCACCCGGGAAGCGCCGACGCCGACGAACATCTCCACGAACTCGCTGCCGCTTATGGAGTAATAGGGTACTTCGGCCTCTCCGGCAACGGCTCGAGCAAGCAGCGTCTTGCCTGTGCCCGGAGGTCCCACCAGCAACACTCCCTTGGGAATACGCGCGCCCAAAGCCAGGAACTTCTCCGGGGACTTCAAGAACTCCACTATCTCCTGTAGCTCCTGCTTCGCTTCGTCGACACCGGCCACATCGGCAAAGGTGACCGTGGGCCTGGTCCCGGTAAACAGGCGCGCCCGGCTGCGACTAAAATTAAATGCTTGATTGCTTGCCCCACGGGCCCCACGGAGGATGAACCAGAACAGGCCGATAATCAGGGCGAAGGGTAGCAGCGTGAGGAAGAGTGTGCCCCAGTCAAAGCCGCTGCTGTAGGTTACATCGTAGGCGACCCCCTTCGCTTCCAGACGTTCTATGAAATCGCCACCGTAGGTGGCAAGCAACGTCGACTTGAACTGATCGTCCTGAGTGGTAGTGATGGTCAGTTCCTGATCGTTGTTTATCTGGACCAGTTTCACCTCTCCGTTGTTGATCATGTCGATGACCTCAGAGAGGTCTTTCCGCGGCACTTCTTCGCCTTTAGGCAGGAAGGCGATCACCAGCACCACTATTGCGACCAGCACAAGCAGATAGATAAGGGCTTGTTGCCTCTTGGTTTTCATCGCCATTTATCTCAATTGCCTTGCACAATCCATTATACACCTAGCATAGTGCACCCACAATTAAACCTGAAGTCCTGAGTCCTCGCTGACGCTTGCCAGTCGCTCTGCCCGCGGGCCGCTGTGGTAACGACCATCCAGCCTGGAAAGGCTGTCCCACAAAGCTGGGGGCGCCCTCGGTGCCGCGAGCTCGAGCGGCGCTCCTCTCGTAGCAATGATACCCCACAATATGCTTCTTCAGGGCCAATCGCTGCTCCCACGTCGGACACACTGCAATTGCATAGGGCAACGGAGTGGTGTAAAATGGCCTGAACCGGCAGGCACGGTTCTTTCCTATGAGTCTCGGCGTCTGTACTATAAGCCTCCGTCTTCCGGAGAACCACTCCCTGAAGGACAAGCGGAAGGTGCTGAAGTCTATTATTACGCGGGTCCGAGGGCGTTACAATGTAGCCATAGCCGAGATGGATGACCAGGACATGTGGCAGTTGAGTACACTCGGCGTAGCCTACCTCAGCAATGACGGCCAGCAGATCGACAAAGTCCTGTCAAAAGTGGTGGAGTTCATCACTCAGAGCAGGCTCGACATAGAAGTGCTGGACTACAAGATTGAGATCGTACCTTTTCATTGACCTGCGCTGCATGCTCCCTCTCGACGCTCTCGAAACGGACCGGAGAATCTGTGGCCAGCTTGTGTGACGGAGCGGCTGCTGGCGGGCTTGCCGGAACGGGGCGCGAGGTACGGGGACAGCCGACTACATCAAAATGTACTACCGGTTGAGATGGAAGTCGCTGACATCATTGACTACTTGAAGGCTCTGCCGGACTACCGGGAGCAGATCGCCCATGTTGAGCACCTGCCGCCTCACGCGGCGACCTATGGTGAATTGAGTGGAGTGCTGCACCCGGCGCTGGAGGATGCCTTGCGCCAGGCAGGCTTCTTCCCGCTGTACAGCCATCAAGCTGCTGCGGTAGGGCTGGCGGTCTCTGGTAGCAACGTCATGATCGCGACACCCGCAGCCAGCGGCAAGAGCCTGTGCTACAACCTGGCAGTGCTGCATTCAGTCCTCAGCCAGAAAGGGAGCCGGGCCCTCTATCTCTTTCCCACAAAAGCGCTGGCCCAGGACCAGCTGCGTGCTCTGAACGCCCTTGTGGGACTGCTGCCCGTGCCTGTGAACGTGGCCACCTTCGATGGCGATACCCCAGGAGAGGAGCGGTCACAAGTGAAAAGAACAGCGCAGGTGGTACTGACAAACCCCGACATGCTCCACCTGGGAATTCTTCCCAATCATCAGTCGTGGTCAAGGTTCCTGCGGCGACTGAGATACGTGGTAGTGGACGAAGCTCATGTCTACCGCGGGGTCTTCGGCTCGCACGTAGGAAACGTGCTGCGCAGGCTGAGGCGAATCCTGGCCCGATATGGTGCTGACCCCCAGTTCTTCTGTTGCTCAGCCACCATCGCCAACCCCAAGGAGCATGCGGAGAGACTGGTGGGTCTGCCCTTCGAGACAGTCGACGCCGATGGGTCGCCTCACGGGGGGAAGGATTTCGCGCTCTGGAACCCACCCGTTATTGATGAGGCCAGGGCAACTCGCCGCAGCGCCAACGCGGAAGCTGCCTTTCTTCTGGCCGAGCTGGTGCGGCATGGCATCCGCACACTGGCCTTCGCCAGGACCCGCAAGCTGACCGAGCTGATCTACAACTACGCCAGGCGCAGGCTGGCCGATCCGGGCCTGGAGGAGCACATCGCTCCCTACCGGGCGGGTTACCTCCCCGAAGAAAGACGGCGCATCGAGAGGGACCTTTTTGAAGGACGACTTACCGGGGCGGTAGCTACCACGGCACTCGAACTCGGGGTGGACATCGGCGACCTGGACGCTACCATCCTCACCGGGTATCCCGGGAGCATCGCTGCTACCTGGCAGCAGGCGGGTCGCAGCGGCCGGAGGACAGGCCAATCGCTGAGCTTCCTCATCGGTCTGGACAACCCTCTCGACCAGTACATCATGCGCCATCCTGAGTCCCTGTTCCGCCGGACTTTCGAGAATGCACTGATCGACCCCACTAATCCGTACGTGCTCAGGTCACACCTGCTGTGCGCAGCATGGGAGTTCCCCCTCACGGAAACCGACGAAGAGTACTGGAAGACAAGCTTCACCGCGGCCGTAGGCGAGTTGCAGGAAGCGGGCATGCTCCGGCCTAGCAAACAGGGGTGGTATCTCAGTCCTGCACTGTCCTACCCTGCCGAGGGGGTCAACATACGCTCTGCTTCGGCGCTCTACTACCTCATTGTGGATGCCTCGCAGGGCAACAGGCCGCTGGAGACCATAGAGTCCAGCGTGGCCTTCTCTCAAATCCACCCTGGGGCCGTCTACCTGCACCAGGGCACGCCTTATCTGGTCACCTGCCTGGACCTGGCAGCCCGCGTTGCCTACGCGGTGCCGACCGACGTGCCTTACTACACTCAGTCCAGGGAACTGACCGACCTGCACGTAGTGAGGATAGACAGGGAGAAAGAGACCCCAAGCGCCAGGTGCTACCTGGGTAACGCCGAGGTAACCAGCACCGTGGTCGGCTTCAAGAAGAAGATGCAGTTCACTGAGGAGGTCATGGGTGAGGAACCCCTGGACCTGCCGTCGCAAACGTTCCACACCGTGGCCCTGTGGTTCGACATTCCCGGTCAAGCCGTGGAGCGCATAGTCAGCAAACAACTGGACTTCGCCGGTGGACTGCACGCGGCAGAGCACGCCTGCATCGGCATCTTGCCGCTGTTTGCCCTATGCGACCGGAACGATCTGGGCGGAGTATCCACTCCGCTTCACCCGGATACCGGAAAGGCGCAGATATTCATCTACGACGCCCATCCCGGTGGCACCGGCATCGTTGAAAAAGGGTTCGAGCTGGTGCAGGACCTGTGGTCCGAAACACTCAAGGTAACTGTTGAATGCCCCTGCGATGCGGGTTGCCCCAGTTGCATTCAATCGCCCAAGTGCGGAAACAACAATCAGCCGCTGGACAAGCAAGCTGCCCAGATAATACTCGATGAGCTGGTCGGCTCAGGGATACCGGCCAGGCGGGTGGACTGAAGTTGCCGCAGGAGCGCTCGTCTCCGAAACAAGCAGTGCTCAGAGTGCTGGAGACCGAGGATACTCCGGCGCTTGTCATTGATCGGGGGATGATCAGGCAGAAGTACCGCGAGTTCTGTCATGAGTTCCCTGGCTGGCACATATACTACGCGCTGAAGGCCAATCCTCATCCCGGCATAGTTGAGGTGCTGCGCGAGCTGGGCTGCGATTTTGAGATTTCATCGCAGGGAGAGCTTGACTTGCTGCTGCGCCTTGGAGTACCAGCCGAAAGGATCATATCGAGTAACCCGGTCAAGGCACCGGCCTTCATCAGGTCGGCACGCGATGCCGGAATAGACGTTTTTGCCTTTGACTCAAGTGCCGAGGTGGACAAGCTGTCGCGTCTCGCTCCGGGCAGCAAAGTATACGTGCGGCTTTCGGTGCCCAACGAGGGCAGCGAGTGGCCCCTCAGCAAGAAGTTCGGCGTGGAAACAGAAGAGGCAGTTGACTTTCTGGTGCAGGCCCAAGACAGTGGTCTGGCACCCCAGGGCATAGCCTTTCATGTCGGCTCGCAGTGCACCAACCCGAGCACGTGGGCCAAGGCGATTGGCAAGAGTCGGGCTGTGTGGGATATGGCAGCATCAAGGGGCGTGGAACTGTGTGCATTGAACATCGGGGGAGGTTTCCCGGTTGAGTACACCAGGCCCGTTCCCTCCGTCGGCGAGATCGCACGTGTGGTCCGGGAGGCAATCGGCCAGACCTTCCCTCAGGGCGTGGATGTACTTGTGGCACCGGGGCGGGCCCTCGTGGGAGAGGCCGGTGTTCTGGCAGCCACGGTGCTGGCCAAGGCCGACCGCGATGGGGAGAAATGGCTCTACCTGGACGTCGGTGTGTTCAACGGTCTGATGGAGGCGGTTGGCGGTATGAAGTACGCCCTGAGTGCACCCAGGGGCGGGCAGAATGAGCGATGGGTCCTGGCGGGGCCCTCCTGCGACAGCTTTGACGTGATATCAACAGAGGCGGAGCTACCCGAGCTGGAGATAGGAGACCGGCTGTACATAAAGTCTGCGGGGGCGTACACCACGGCGTATGCTTCTGAGTTCGACGGCTTTCCCATCCCGAAGGTGCACTTTGTGGAGTAAGGACTAGATATGTCACCTCTGTTTTTCCGTGAAGAGGACCCATTTGCGCCCATCGAGTACGGCTACAGGGTGGAGGAGTTGGTTTGCCGGCGCAAGACGAAACATCAAGAACTGGTCATATTCAAGAGTGCCTATTTCGGTAGGGTGCTGGTCCTCGATGGCGTGGTGCAACTGACCGAGAAGGACGAGTACCTGTACCATGAGATGCTGGCCCACGTCCCTCTCCACGCCCATCCGCTCCCGACCGACGTTCTCATCATAGGCGGGGGCGACGGCGGCACCTTGCGCGAGGTGCTCAAGCACGAAACAGTCAAGAGGGCGGTGGTGGTGGAGATGGATACGGAAGTTGTTCAAGCTTGCCGCGAGTTCTTCCCCGCAGTGGCCGTTGGCTTTGCTGATCCACGGACGCAGCTCGTGGAAATGGACGGGGCGGAGTACCTTGCCCGGGCCAGAGGAGAGTTCGATTTGATACTGGTCGATTCGACCGATCCGGTCGGCCCGGCTCAGTCGCTTTTCACCACCTCGTGCTTCAGCCGTGCCTTCTCGGCTTTGAAAGCAGACGGCATGTTCGTGGCCCAGACGGAGTCGCTCCACTTCCATGGTGACTTCGTCAGCCGTGTGCAGCGCGGACTTGGCGAAGTCTTCGGTCTGGTGAAGCTCTACACGGCGCCCCTGGCCACCTACGCTGGCAACTGGTGGACCTTCTCCATTGCATCGAAGAGGCACGACCCCGAGCATGTGCGCAGGAGTTGCCAACTGCCCACCAGGTACTACGCAGAGGACGTTCATCGCCACGCTTTCCTGCCGGGAAGCCTCTACCGCAGGCTGGTAGAAGAAGGCTGACCGAAGGCCGCCAGGGATGACCGCCGCGTGGTGACTCCTCGTGAGAAGAAGGACCCAGCCAGATTGACATCAACGGTACCCTGCTGTAGATTGGGCAAGCGATGATGGGCGGGTCAGTTCGGTTGGGCAGGTTGCTGGGTATCTCGATCCAGCTTCATTTTTCCTGGTTCATCATCTTCGCCCTGGTTACCTACAGTCTTGCTTTCAGTCTCCATGACGACGGCCGCTCCATTGCGGCGAGCGTGACCATTGGCATCTTCACCAGTATCCTGCTCTTCGCTTCGGTCCTGGCTCATGAGCTGGCCCATAGTGTGGTGGCCGTCAGAAACGGCATCCCGGTGAGGAGCATAACGCTCTTCATCCTTGGCGGGGTGGCCCAGATAGGCCGCGAGGCACCCCGCCCCAAGGTGGAGTTGCTGGTGGCGCTTGCCGGTCCTATATGCAGCCTGGCACTGGCCGGTATCTTCGGCGTGGCGTGGTTTGTAGGATGGGGAAGGAGCCAGGATACACTTGATTTCGGCAACCCCATCTTCTGGCTGGCCTGGATTAACCTGATACTGGCCATATTCAACATGGTGCCCGGATTCCCCCTGGACGGCGGCCGTATACTCCGTGCTATCCTGTGGCACAGCACCGGCAACTACAGAAAGGCTTCAAGAATTGCGTCTGCGATGGGCCGGGGTGTGGCCTATGCATTGATCGTTGGCGGGCTAGGCATAGTAATAGGGAGTGGGTTCACCGAAGGACTGAACGCATTCAACGGACTCTGGTTGGCCATCATCGGCTGGTTCCTCCACCAGGCGGCTGTCGCAAGCTACCGCCAGGTAGAAATGCATGAGGCCTTGCGAGGGTACACAGCGCAGTCGGTGATGCACACCAGCTATACCAGCGTTTCCCCTGACCTCAGCCTGGCGGCGCTGGTGCAGGACTACGTCCTGAGCACCGGTGGTCGCCTGTTTGTGGTAGCTCAAGGAGGCAGGCTCCTGGGGATAGTGGTCTCCGACAGCATCAAGTCGGTACCACGGGACAAGTGGGACTACACACCAGTCAGACAAATCATGGTCCCCGCGGACAAAGTGGTGAGCGCTGAACCTGAAGAGGAAGCTCTGAGCGTTCTCGAGCGAATGAACGAGCATGACCTGGACCAGATGCTGGTGATAAAGAACGGGCTAGTCATCGGCATCATTCTGCGGCACAACCTGCTGCATATCGTGCGGCTACGCTCCCAGTTGCAGGATTAGCCCCCGGAGAAAAACCGTGGACCTTCCGAAGTCCGTCGCTCGACTGATTGTTCCATGAAAAAAGATGTCTCGTTCGCTGTGGAGGGCATCCGCATCGCCGGGGAGGTGCACTTTCCAGGGGACAGGTCACAAAGAGGGCCAGCCCTCTGTATTTGCCACGGCATTCCGTCCGGCGAGCCACCCCACCCCTCCGACGGAGGCTACCCCTTGCTGGCCCGGAAGTTCTCCGCTGCTGGTTATGTCACCCTGATATTCAACTTCAGGGGCACAGGGCTGAGCGGGGGCGACTTCGATATCAGGGGTTGGGCAAGAGACCTGGAGTCGGCTATCGACTGGCTTTCTTCCCGCGCTGCCGTCGACATGTCCCGGCTCTACCTTATGGGGTTCAGCGGAGGGGCCGCTGTGTCAGCTTACGTGGCAGCCCATGACCGCAGGGTTGCCGGGGTGATCCTGTGCGCCTGCCCGGCTGACTTCGATAAACTGGTTGGACCACAGAACCTGCTCTCGCCGGAGCACTTCCGCCGCATAGGAGCCATCAGGGATGTCCACTTCCCTCCATCGGTGGACGAGTGGTTGGACGGTTTCCGGGAGGTCGCGCCGATCAGGTGGGTTGACAAGATTGCGCCCCGGCCCGTGCTGCTGTTGCATGGTGCTGAAGACGATGTGGTCCGGCCAGACGAGGCGTGGCGCCTGTACCAGAAGGCTGGAGAGCCAAAAGAGATGGCCATTATCAAAGGCGCGGGACACAAGCTGCGGTTGAGCCAGGAAGCCATGGACAAAGCTCTGGAATGGCTTGGAGAACAGGTCAATTAGATTGACCCAGGGCTTGTCAACGTTATAGAATCTGTGGCAAGGCTAACAAGAGGCTAAGGCATAAGAGGGTGAGCTGGCACGAGTCCTGCGGCATCTTCGGGATTTTCGCTCCGGAGGAGGACGTAGCAAGGCTCACCTTTTTTGCACTGTTCGCTCTTCAGCATCGCGGACAGGAAAGCAGTGGGATCGCCACCGCCGACGGCGACAACATATGGTTGCACACGGGGATGGGGCTGGTCTCCCACGTATTCGATGAGGAGTGCCTGAGCCGGCTTACCGGGACCATCGCCATCGGACACAATCGCTATTCCACCACAGGGTCGCGCCAGATGATGAATGCCCAGCCCATCGTGGTGGAAAGCGCTGCCGGTAAGATAGCGCTGGGGCACAACGGCAATATTGTCAATGCTCAGCCATTGCGCCAAGAGCTGAGCGAGCAGGGGTGCACCTTCTTCACCTCGACCGATTCCGAGGTCATTGCCAAGCTTATCGTCACCTCGCCGGGGCGAACGTGGGTGGACAGAATAAGCCACGCGATGCACCGGCTGGAAGGGGCCTACTCCCTGGTCATTCTGACCCACGATTCGCTTATCGGGGTTCGTGACCCCCTGGGCGTGCGTCCGCTTTGCCTGGGAGGAACGGACGGCTGCCGGGTGTTGGCTTCGGAGACCTGTGCGCTGGACCATGTGGGGATGGAGTTCGACCGTGAGGTCGCGCCCGGGGAGATCGTGGTCATCGACGCTAACGGCATTCAAAGCTTCTTGGGAGCGCAGATGGACAGGCACGCATTGTGCGTCTTCGAGTACATCTACTTCGCCCGTCCCGACAGTACCATCGCCGGTCGGTTGCTCTACTGGGCGCGGGAGGCCATGGGTGAGCGACTGGCCCAGGAGTACCCGGTGTCTGCTGACATAGTGATCGGGGTGCCCGACTCGGCGACTGTAGCCGCGGTCAGCTATGCTCGCGAGTCGGGAGTGCCGTTCGTCGAGGGACTGTTGAAGAACCGTTACGTGGGGCGCACGTTCATCGAACCTGACCAGAGGATCAGACAGCTCGGTGTCGGCCTCAAATTCAATCCCCTGCGGGAGATAATAGGCGGCAAGCGGCTCATAGTGGTCGACGATAGCATCGTCCGGGGCACCACCACCCCCCACATAATCAGTCTACTCAGAAAGGCTGGCGCCAAGGAAGTTCACATGCGCGTATGTGCTCCGCCCATTCGCTTCCCGTGTTTCTTTGGCGTGGATATGGCCACGAGATGGGAGTTGCTCGCGGCGCGCAAGACCGTGCCACAGATCCAGGAGTTCATCGGCGCCGATTCACTGGGCTACCTCAGCCTGGAGGGGTTGGTCGAGGCCGTCGGCTTACCTCCTGATAGCCTCTGCCTGGCTTGCCTTACGGGGGACTATCCTATTCCGGTCCAGTTGGAGATGGACAAGCTGGCACTGGAGGCGCTACCGAGAGAGTCCATGCGTCCCTGGTGAGGCCGGTCTCTTTTGGCCGTCGCTCCAGGCAGAGGGCGGTGGAGGCTCGCGAGGGGGCGTTGTGCCGGTGCTTCAGGCTAGCCATCAGTCCTGTTGCGGGGAGTGCCCCGAGGGTGCGGTGCTTTGTTGCCTTGAATGATATATGACCCATGGTTCTGGGGTAGATAAGTTGGATAGACAGCCTCACAGGTACGCTGACGCCGGGGTGGACATCGGTTCCGCGGAGAGAGCCAAGGAGCTCATCAAGAAGCACGCCCACAGCACACTGCGGGCCGAGGTCTTGCGTGATATCGGCTTCTTCGGGGGGCTCTTCGAGCTCAAAGGGTACCGCGAGCCGGTGCTGGTCTCCAGCGCCGATGGAGTGGGTACCAAGCTGAAGATCGCCTCCGCCCTGGGGAAGCACGACACCGTGGGCATCGACCTCGTTAATCATTGCGTCAACGACATACTGACCTGCGGGGCTGAGCCGCTCTTCTTTCTGGACTACATTGCCATGGGCAGGCTGGTGCCAGAAACGGTGGAAAGCATAGTCCAGGGCATAGCGGCGGCTTGCCGCGCGGTGGACTGCGCTCTCATCGGGGGCGAGACCGCGGAGATGCCGGGCATGTACGCAACAGAGGACTACGATCTGGTGGGCTTCATTGTTGGAGTGGTGGAGAAAAAGCAGCGGACCGATGTGGGGCAGATCAAGGCGGGCGACGTCATTCTCGGGCTACCGTCCAGTGGACTGCACACCAACGGCTACTCGCTGGTGCGCCAGATCTTCGGAGCCGGGGCTTCAACCCTGAACACATTCTACCCCGAACTGGGGAGGACCCTGGGGGAGGAGCTTCTCCAGCCGCACCGCTGCTATTACAGGGATGTCAAGCCTGCGCTGGGGCTGGTCAAAGGGCTGGCCCACATCACCGGCGGTGGTCTGCCGGGCAATGTGCCTCGGGTGTTACCCGCCAGGCTGGCTGCGCGCTTCGACATGGGCTCCTGGACTGTCCCGGCTATATTCGAGCTGGTGCAGAGCAGGGGCAGGGTGGAGAGGTCGGAGATGTACCGGGTATTCAATATGGGTATCGGAATGGTGGTCTTCTGCTCGGCAGAAGATGTAGATGAGCTATGCCGGATAGTACCGGAGGCAAGGCCGATCGGAGAAGTAGTGGAGCAGAAGGGTGAAGAGCGGATGATCATCACCGGAGCTTGAAAGGAGTCATCTCATGCGGGCTATCTTGAGTGTATCGGACAAAGAAGGAGTGGTCGACTTCGCGCGAGGGCTGGTGGAGCTGGGGGTGGCGGTGTTCAGCACGGGCGGCACCAAGAAGGCGCTTCAGGACTCGGCCATACCCGTGCGCAGCGTCTCAGACCTGACGGGCTTCCCCGAGATACTCGACGGCAGGGTAAAGACGCTGCATCCGGCAGTACACGGCGGAATACTGGCCAGGCGGGACATATCCGGCCACATGCGGGAGCTTGCCGAGAAAGGCATCGGCCCTATTGACCTGGTGGCCGTCAACCTCTATCCCTTTGTACAGACGGTGGCCCGGGAAGGGGTGACGCTGCAGGACGCGCTGGAGAATATCGACATCGGTGGCCCTACCATGATCCGGGCCGCCGCCAAGAACTTCCCCAGCGTCATCGTGGTGGTCGACCCGGCCGACTACGGTGTGGTCCTGGAGCATCTGCGCAAGGGCGAGGTGGGGATGGAGGTGAGGCGAAAGCTGGCGGAGAAGGCATTCCAGCATGTGGCCGTGTACGATACGGCGATCGCCCAGTACCTCAGAGGTGAGGAAGAGCGTTTCCCGGAGGTGATGACCATTGCCCTGCGGAAGCGGATTGACCTGAGCTACGGCGAGAACCCGCACCAGGAGGCTGCGTACTACCAGGAAGAGGCTCGAGGCAAGCCGGGTCCCAGCCTGGTGTCCGCCGCCCAATTGCACGGCAAGGCGCTATCCTACAACAACATCCTGGACCTTGACGGGGCGCTCAATGCAGTGATGGAGTTCCCTGCGCCCACTGTAGCCATTATCAAACACAACGTGGCCTGCGGGCTGTCCAGCAACGACGACTTGGCGGAAGCCTATCGGCGTGCCCTGGCCGGAGACCCTGTGTCTGCCTTCGGCGGCATAGTGTCCTGCAATCGGCCCATTGACCTGGCCACCGCCCAGGAGATCGACAAGACGCACTTTGACGCCATCGTGGCTCCGTGGTATGAGGACGAGGCGCTGGCGCTGTTGAAGCGCAAGAGGGACCTGAGGATCATCGCCCTGGGTGTCGACAGTCTGTCGCCCGCGGACAAGCCGCCGTGCCTCGACATAAGGCGCTCCGGGGGCGGCATCCTGGTGCAGACCCCGGACTTCATCAACGAGAAGGAGTTCAGCCCGCGCACGGTGACGAAGCGGGAGCCAACGGCCAAGGAGCTGGAGGACCTGTTCTTTGCCTGGCGAGCGGTGAAGAATATCAAGTCCAACGCCATCGTTATTGCCAAGGACAACACCCTACTGGGGATGGGCGCAGGCCAGCCAAACCGGGTGGTCAGCGTCCACCTGGCGCTGAGGCGGGCTGGGGAGGCGGCCAGGGGAGCTGTTGTCGGCTCCGACGCTTTCTTCCCGTTTGCCGACGGTGTGGAGCTGGCGGCCCAGGGTGGCTGTACCGCCATAATACAGCCCGGAGGATCAGTGCGAGACCAGGAGGCCATCGAGATGGCCGACAGGTACGGCATGGCCATGGTCTTTACCGGGGCGAGGCACTTCAGGCACTAGCCCCATGTTCGACAAAACGGCCTGGGCGCCAAATATGGGCCCCTGAGCGGCAGCCCGGCACACGAGATACCGCCCCGGAGAAGGGCGTCCTACTCGTAACGCAAGGCTTCGGCCGGGTAAATCCTCGATGCCTGGCGTGCCGGCAGATAGGTCATCAGCAGGGCAGCCAGATAGGCTATCGCGGCAATCACCAGCGTCTGCACCCAGGGGATGGTGAACTCCAGGCCCTCTATCTCTCCCTTGAGGAAGTCTATCACGTTGTGCGACAGCAACAGGGCCAGCGCCACACCGATGGCAACGCCCAGCAGGGCCACAACAGACGACTCCAGCAGGAAGCCAAGCTGCACCGTGCGCCGCTGAAAGCCGATGGCCCTGAGCACCCCTATCTCGTGCCGCCTCTCCACCACCGCCCTGGTGCTGATCACCCCCAGGGCCGCTATGCCAACCACCAGGCCCAGGGACATGAACCCCTGGAGCAGAGTATTCATGGCTGAGCTGGTCTCACCGACTTCGTTCAGAATGTCTTCGAATGACCGGGCCTCCATGCCGTTGGCCAGGAAAGCTGACTCTATGGCCTCGGCGGCAGCCTCTGCGTCGACGTTCTCGCTCAGCTTGAACAAATAGACCGACGGCGGAATGGGGAAGGCCCAGGTCTGCGCGATGGTCCGCTGCGAGGTGTACAGCCCAAAGTTGAAGCTGATAGGCTTGAGGACCCCGATCACGGTGAGGCTAGCCTGCTTGCCTGTAAAGGGCTCCCTCACTTCCACGTCTATGGGAGCCATGTAGTCGTCTTCCTGGCACACTCCCTCCAGGCGGAACTCAGGCCCGCCCACAGAAACAGAGAACTGGCTTTTCGTCGGGACAGCGTCAGCGCTGACAACGGCCAGTCCGGGCTCTTCCTTGAGGGCCTGCCATACCTCCCGGGCTGAACCGTAGCCTTCACCCAGGACAGCAAACTCGTAGGTGTTCGTCTCCAGGTATACGTCGTCCACGCCGAGGACACGGTAGTCGTTCCATTCCTGGTCTGGGGTCCCCGTCTGGCGGGCCTCCAGCGGCAGCACCGACTGGCTGGCAATTGCCTCGAAATCTTCGGAGTTCAGCGTTTCGGACTGTGCCACTGCCTGCTCGATGTCCGGGATAGGGTTGTTGTAGTTGACGGTACCCTGGACATCGTAGCCACCGGAGAACATCTCCACCTTCTTGAACACCCCCATGTTCGCCTCGACGGTCACCGACATGAAGATGATGGTGAAGATGACCAGGGAGAACATGGCCAGGGTCAGTCCGGTGCGGAGACGGTTGTTCATGGGATAGGCGATGGCCGTTCTGAGGGCTGGGGCAAATCCGCGAATGCGCCCAAGGGTGGCGGTAAGTATGCGGAGGAGTACATCCAGGTTGAAGGCTACCACCCAGACCGCCCCGAGCACCATCATCATGCCGGACATGAAGAACATCTCTATCCCCATCTCCAGGTCGCCCAGGAAGTCCAGGGTGCCGATAGGGAGCAGCCACCACACCAGCAGAGCAATGCCAGCCAGGGTGAAGGTCCTTCTTTCACTCAGCCCGAACCAGCGCATCAGCAGCGCCAGCCCTATGATGAGCATGGAAATGCCCAGGTGAAAGGACGATGCCTGTTCAGCGGTGAGACCGCCAACAGAAGACATGAAACCCGCCACGATCAGAAGCAGGGCGAATACCAGCCAGCGCCGTCCTGCCTTTTGCAGCTTCGGCTCAGGGATGTCCCTGATGGCCCTGACGATGTTGAGTCGGCTGACCCTCCAGGCAGAGAAGGTGACAGTAAAAAAGGTAACCAGCATCCCCAGGGTGAACGCCGCCACCAGGCTCCTCGGCTCAAAGTGGTAGGCCAGGTCCAGGGGGCTCTGCTGGAAAATGCGGGCCATGATACCGGCTATGGCAAAGGTGACCAGGACACCCAGCACCACCCCCACCAGCGCGGCTGCCAGGTCGTAGACCAATCCCTCAAAGAGAAACATCTGCACCAGATGGTGCCTCTTGGTGCCCACAGCCCTTGCCATGCCCATCTCCGGTTTCCGCGCCGCCGCCAGCAGTACGAATATGAGGAAAATGAGCAGAAGCCCCGCGGCAATGGAGAAGAGGCCGAACGCCACGAACATAGTGGTGAAAACGCTCCCCGCTTCATCGGCCTCGTCCAGCGCGTCCTGCTTGACCATCTCCACTTCCAGCGGGGTGCCTTCGAGCAGGGGCTCCAATTTTGCCTTGACCTCGTCGCTATAGCGTGCGCCGTCTACCCGGCCGCCCTTGTTGGAGACGTGAACAGTGTTTATCTGTCCCTCTTTGTCCAGGAGCTGCTGTGCCCTGGATAGAGGCATCACTATGACACCAGAAGTGGTGCCTGCCGACGTGTCGTCAACCACAGCCCTGAGCCTGAACGTGACAGGCTGTTGCCCAAGAAAAAGACGGAGCTCATCGCCAGGGTTTGCCCTCAGGTCATCGGCTGCTTCCTTGTCCAGGTAGACCTCGTCACTGCCCAGGTCACCCAGGGTGACAACCTGGCCGTGGTCGGTGGTCATTCGAGTGAAGTCAGAGGCCCGGGCGGGGTCTGGGGCAAACAGCAGGACGCTAGAGGCGTTCTGCCTGGTGGTCACGTCTACTACCGGCGTTCTTTCTCTTATGGAGGCAAGTACTCCATCCACCCGCTCGTCACCTGCGAGCGCCTCGTCGATTTGCCCGAACCAGGCCTGGTCGAAGTAGTTGGGACTGCCGGCGACGCTGGTGCCGCCGGTCACTATTTCGTCCGTGTCCCCCAGGGAACGCGTGGACAACGACCTTATGGTGTGTACCATCGTATCGCCCGTTCCGAAGGCACTGGTAATGATCACCGTACTCAGCATGAGCCCAACGATGATCAGGGCCGTTTGGGCGGGCCGCCTGGGAATGTTCCTGATACCCAGCTTCAGCATTATCCGGTTGCGCCAGGCTAGAACAGCGACCAGCGCCGCGACCATGGCGAAGATAGCCAGGAGGACCACTGTTATGGTGGTCATGGGTACGCCGAAAAGCTCTTGCATGTCAGACCATACCGGTTGGGTGGGTACCTGTGCGGGGCAGTGCGGCTATCATACGCGCAGGGTCTGTCGGTGTCAACAGGATGGCGCCGGACGTGGCCGCACCGTGAGAGACCGGAGCGCGCCGGTGGGTTATGTACGGCACACAGAGACCCTACTATAATTGAGCTGCAGGCAGAGCCCGAAGGTTTACCAGTACGAGCCAACGCGAAACATTTGGCTACCGGGCTGACAGGCACCAAAAGGGATGTCTGGCTGCCGCGAAGGGTGGGGCAGGGGCCATGTGTAGGAGACCCCTTCTGGGGTCGATCGGGGTGGTGGGAGGCCAGGCCCGCCGAGAGGCGTCGTGCCGGATTGGCACCGGACGGTCGAGCCTGGAAAGGCTC
>Ga0180300_10000166_pt1 | contig 26280 bp, 22 predicted proteins | sample GuaBasSediGuay15_FD_121798 | JGI IMG/M metagenome (GOLD analysis project Ga0180300, IMG submission 121798) | Subseafloor sediment microbial communities from Guaymas Basin, Gulf of California, Mexico - Guay15, Core 4569-2, 21-24 cm | ecosystem: Environmental > Aquatic > Marine > Hydrothermal...
AAGTGATAATGCCGGCATGAGTAGCGATAAATCCGGTGAGAAACCGGATCGCCGAAAGCCCAAGGTTTCCTGGGGAAGGTTAATCCGCCCAGGGTTAGTCGGGACCTAAGCTGAGGCCGAAAGGCGTAGGCGATGGAAAACGGGTTAATATTCCCGTACCATCTAAGGGTCGTTACGAGCTATGGGGTGACGCTGGGAGTAGGGATGAGCCCTGTGTTGGCATACGGGGTCTAAGCCGGTAGGAGGGGAGGTTAGGCAAATCCGCCTCCCAACTCCGAGAGGTGATGGGGAATCTGCCTACGGGCAGAGTAACTCGTCCCGAGGACCAGCCCGGAAAAACCTCTATGCCAGACCCTTAGGTGCCCGTACCGGAAACGGACACACGTGGGCGCGGTGAGGATCCTAAGGCGCTCGGGTGATCCCTCGTCAAGGAACTCGGCAAGTTGACCCCGTAACTTCGGGAGATGGGGTGCCTCTTCCGGTGAAGGGACTCGCTCCTGGAGCTGGAGGAGGTCGCAGTGAAATGGCCCTGGCGACTGTTTACCAAAAACACAGGTCTCTGCTCAAGCCGTAAGGCGAGGTATAGGGACTGACACCTGCCCGGTGCTGGAAGGTTAAGGAAGGGGGTTATCCTGCCCTTTCTTTGAAAGAGCGGGAGAAGCTCCCGACCGAAGCCCCAGCAAACGGCGGCCGTAACTCTAACGGTCCTAAGGTAGCCTTAGCTGCCTGCCCTGATGGCAACATCAGGGGCAATACCTGGCTGTATGCGGGAAACCCCTTAGAGCCTCACCTACCTACTAGGAACGGGTAAAAATGGTGAGGATTGGGCAACCCGCAGGAAATCCGCTTCCGGCGGAGATCCTCAGAGACTATACGCCGGGTATCCAGCGAAGGAGGAGTAATGGATCTCGATCCCAAATGGGTCGTCGGCTTTGTCGACGGTGAAGGATGCTTTTACATCGGAGTCAATCGTCATCCGGAAATGGCGACTGGTTATCAGGTGCTGCCTGAATTTCGGGTTGTCCAGCACCAGCGTGACATCCAGATCCTCTATGGACTCAAGAGATTCTTCCGTTTCGGTGTGGTTCGAAGAAATCACGGTGATCGATACGAATTTCGGGTTCGGAAGCTGAAATCATTGGTGAAACTCTGCGAGTTCTTTACTAAAAACCCTTTGAAGACGAAGAAGGCGATCGAATTCAAGCGGTTCCAGCGCGTTATCAATCTGATGAAAGAGGGAAAGCATCTGACTCTCTCCGGTCTACTGAGGATTGTTACCATTGCAGAGAAGATGAATCGGAGTAACAGCCATCTTCTTGGTCAGATAAGAAAGGAGTTAAAGGCAAAGCTGGATAAAGATATAGTCCACACCTGACCGAAAGGTCGGGAGAGATGTGAGCGAAATTCCTTGGCGGGTAAGTTCCGTCCTGCACGAATGGTGTAACGACTGGGGCGCTGTCTCGACGAGGAGCCCGGCGAAATTGAAGTGGCGGTGAAGATGCCGCCTACCCGCGGTAGGACAAAAAGACCCCGTGAACCTTTACTGCAGCTTGCCATTGGATTTTGGCCAGGCATGTGTAGGATAGGTGGGAGGCTGTGAAGTTCCGACGCCAGTCGGGATGGAGCCACCGGTGAAATACCACCCTTGTCTTGCTGGGGTCCTAACCCCGACCCTTGAACCAGGGCGGGGGACAGTGGCAGGTGGGCAGTTTGACTGGGGCGGTTTTCTCCTAAACGGTAACGGAGAAGCCCAAAGGTTCCCTCAGCACGGTCGGTAATCGTGCGTGGAGTGCAAGGGCATAAGGGAGCCTGACTGTGAGGCCGACAGGCCGAGCAGACGCGAAAGCGGGGCCTAGTGATCCGGCGGTTCCGTGTGGAAGGGCCGTCGCTCAGCGGATAAAAGGTACTCCGGGGATAACAGGCTTATCGGGCCCGAGAGTTCACATCGACGGCCCGGTTTGGCACCTCGATGTCGGCTCATCGCATCCTGGGGCTGAAGCAGGTCCCAAGGGTTGGTCTGTTCGCCCATTAAAGCGGTACGTGAGCTGGGTTCAGAGCGTCGTGAGACAGCTCGGACTCTATCCGCCGCGGGCGGAGGAGACTTGAGGGGAGCTGTCCCTAGTACGAGAGTACCGGGATGGACGAACCTCTGGTCCACCAGTTGTCGCGCCAGCGGCACAGCTGGGTAGCCAGGTTCGGAAGGGATAACCGCTGAAGGCATCTAAGCGGGAAGCCCACCCCAAGATAAGGTCTCCCGTCCCCGCATTTCCTCGGAAGTGCGGGGCCTGAAGACCCCTCGTAGACTACGAGGTTGATAGGCCGCAGGTGTAAGTGCAGCAATGCATTGAGCCGAGCGGTACTAATCGGTCGTGCGGCTTGATTCTCCTTTCCATCAACGGAATTTCAGAATTATCCCGGCAGTTATACCGAGGGGGAAACACCTCTTCCCATTCCGAACAGAGTCGTTAAGCCCCTCAGGGCCGATGGTACTGTGCTGGTGACGGCACGGGAGAGTAGGTCACTGCCGGGTTTTTTTATTGATCTTTGGTCTAATTGCGATAACCTTATCGGGATATGGATGATCGAAAACCGGCCATTATCTTCTCACTAACCGGTTTTGGTCTGGCGCTCATAATCGCGATCTTCATCTTCGACCGGATACCCCATGTCCAGGATTCGATCGCTCAGCTCTTCCAGGCCAAGATCTTCCTCAAAGGCCGCCTCTACTATCCTTCTCATCCACTAAGACAGTTCTTCAACTATACCCATCTGATCAACAATGGCCGGTGGTACTGCCAGTATCCTCCGGGCCATCCCCTTATCCTGGCCTTGGGGCTTCTGATCGGACTCCCATTTATAGTTAATCCGATTCTGGCCGGGATTGGCATCCTCTTTACGATCTTGATCGCGCGAAGGTATTTTTCGCCTCGGGTTTCCCTCCTCTCCGGGATCCTTATCATCCTCTCCCCATTCTATATGTTCATGGCGGGAAGCCATATGTCCCATGTCAGCGCAATGGCCTTCCTCACCATCTTCCTCTATGCCGTTCTCACCCAGCGTTACCTCCTTGCTGGAATCACCTTAGGGATAGCATTCCTGATCCGTCCCTATACCGCCTTTCTCTACTCCCTGCCGGTCTTTGCTCTATTACGGCCAAAACGGCTCCACTTGACCGCCCTCTCCTTTGCCCCATTCGTCTTCCTCCTTCTTCTCTATAACTATCTCACCAATGGCGACCCCTTCACTTTCGGCTATACCGCCCTCTATGGTAAGAATGTTGGCCTCGGCTTTGGTAAAGCGGCCTGGGGTGAACCCCATACCCTCTCCCGGGGGCTCTCTGATGCCTGGGAGAAGATAAAGTCTCTCTCGGGTAATCTTTTCGAATGGCCGATCCCCTCCACCATCCCCTTTCTCATCCCTCTCTTCTTCTTCAAGAGGAGATATCTCCTCTTCTACCTCATCCCCTTAGCCCTCTTGATCGGCCATATCTTCTACTGGTTCCACGATCTCTGCCTTGGTCCCAGATATCTCTATGAAGCCCTACCTCCCATCATCATCCTCTCTGCGGTTGGGATTGAGATAATGATCAGGAAGTTAAAACGGCCCACCATTGTCTACCTAATAGTGGCCGGACTCTTCCTCTGGTCGCTCACGGTCCGGGTCCCCTTTCTCATCACCAAGGCCTCACCCGGCCGGGCCTTCCCTTATGGTAGATCCTTCTGGGGGGTCGACCCCTATCTGGGTCGGCTGGTAGAAAAACACGGGCTCCATCATGCGATTGTGTTCGTGAAGATGCTCTACCCCATTCCCCATCGCGATCCCTATCTCTGGTTCGGCTCCGCCTTCCTTTATAATGATCCCGATCTGAGTGGTGATATCATCTATGCCCACCATCTCGGGATGGATGATACCCTGCTTATGAACTACTACCCGGATCGGAAATATTACCTCTACCAGGGGTATCTCAGAAAGGGTCGGCTCTACCAGCTGAAGCGGTGAGATACGGGATTGATCGTGTCGATCTACAACCGTTAAAAGGAAGAAGGCTCGGTATCTTGGCTCATCAGGCCTCGGTCACTACCGATCTTGAGTATAGTTTTGTTAAACTGAAAAAGGCCGGCCTTGATCTCCGGGTGATCTTTGCTCCGGAGCACGGCCTCTACTCGACTGCTCAGGATCAGGTTGCGATCGAAGGCGGCATCGAACCGATAACCGGAATCCCGATTGTGAGCCTCTACCCTCCAAACCGATGGGAAAAAAGTATCTTGGCTGAACTCGATCTTCTGATCATCGACATCTTCGATATCGGTGCCAGATATTACACCTATCTCTGGTCGGCAACCGAGCTGATCGAGGCGGCAGCGAATCAGAAGATCCTGATCTTAGATCGTCCCAATCCGATCGGGAGGAAGGTCGAAGGGCCGATAATTGAACCCGATCTCTTCTCCTTCGTCGGCCCCTATCCAATCCCGATCCGCCATGGTATGACCCCTGGTGAGCTGCTTTCGTTTCTTAACGAGAGGTATCTGAAGAAGAATCTGGAAGTTGTCCCACTTGAAGGATGGGATGGCGGCTATTTCCAGGGGATCTGGATTCCACCCTCACCCAACATCCCATCTCTCTCCACCGCAATCGTCTATCCTGGTGCCTGTCTGATCGAGGGGACCAACCTCTCGGAGGGGAGGGGGACGACCCGCCCTTTCGAACAGATCGGTGCCCCCTGGCTTGATCCCATGGGGGTGATCGAGGCGGTGGGCACGATCGATGGGGCACGACTCCGGCCGGTCGAGTTCCAGCCCCAGTTCTCAAAATACGAGGGTGAGGTCTGTCGAGGCATCTTCATCCATCTCCTCGACCGGGAGGAGTTCCATCCGGTCTTCACCTATCTCAAGATAATCCAGGCTATCAGGAAGATCCATCCGGAAAAATTCGCCTGGCGCAGCCCCCCTTATGAAGGGGTCTTGGACCGACTGCCCTTTGACCTCCTGATCGGGAGAAAGGAGATAAGAGAAATGATTGAGCAGGGGGTCGAAGTTGGAGAAATCCTTAACCGGTTTCAAGGAGAAGAGTTCTTAAAACTGCGGAGGGACTATCTCATCTATTAGAATCTGCGGTGTCATCCTTGCTGCTGGTTATGGGAAGCGGATGAGGCCGATCACCAACCTCCTTCCCAAACCGCTCTTTCCGGTGGGAGAAAAGACCAATATCGATCTCATTATTGAGCAGATGCTTAAGACCGGAATCGGAAGGATCGGGGTGAACCTCTGCCACCTAAGGGAAAAATTGAAAAGCCATCTTTCCCCCTACGTCAATAAAATCCTTCTCTCGGAAGAGGAGGAGATCCTCGGCACCGGTGGTGGGATAAGGAGGATTGCTGAAAAGGCTGAGGCCGATTGCTATCTCATTCATAATGGTGATGTCTATGCCGAAGTCGATCTGGAGAGGTTGATCGAGCATCACACCAGCCATCAATTTCCCATCACCCTTGTTATCCGGGCCGGCGGATCTGATCTCGGTATAAGGGGCGGTCGGGTCGATTTTGATGGGACCGGCTACACCTATACCGGTATCGGGATGATCGACCAGAGGATCGCCTTAAACCTGGGAAGGGATCTGATACCTTCAATTCAGGATATCGTGATCTCAGGACTCATCTATGATGGCCCCTGGTTCGATCTCGGCTCACCGGAGGGTTATCTTAACTGCATCGATCATACCCGTGGTTTCATCTCCCCCGATGCCGAGCTCACCGGGACGAGAATTGAGGGGTCCTGCTATATCGGAGCCCGGGTCCGGATCAGAAACGGCCTCATCAGGAATTCGGTCATCCTTCCAGAGACAACCCTCCCGGATGGGGCAAAGATTGAAAATGCGATCATCGCTGAAGGGTCTTTTATCAACCGCTGAGCCCCTACCATCGGCCTCAACCCGAAGATTCTACCGGACTAAGGAGGGGATCGTCCTACTGGGGACCAGATCCCAGATCAGCGAGTATCTCAGATATCATCGACTCCTCTCCGACCTCGATCTCCCCCAGATTATTGAATCCCACGACAGGTATCTCCTGATTGAGGATCTTGGCCCTGATCGGCTCGACTCCCTTGAGCATCCACCTTATGAGCTGGTGATCGATGAGCTGATCAGGTGGCAGGAAGCAACCGAAAGGAAGAGGGCCGGACTTCCCACCTTCAACTACACCCATCTCATCTGGGAGCAGAACTATTTTTTCCAGTATGTCCTGATCCGATATCTGAAAAAAGAGCCGACCCCTCGCCTAAAGTCCGATCTCGAAAAACTTGCCCAGGCTATCGACCGGTTGCCCAAGGTTCTGATGCATCGCGATTTCCAGTCGAGGAACATCTTCATTAAGGACGGCCGGGTCCGGATCATCGATTTCCAGAATGCGATGATCGGTCCGGTAAGCTATGATCTCGCCTCCCTCCTCTTCGATCCCTACCATCCGATCGGAATGGAGCAGATCCAGGAACTACTCAAGTATTACAACCAGAACTCGCCCTGGTCGATCTCCCCTCCCGATCTCTTTAAGACCGGAATCCAGCGACTCCTCCAGGCGACCGGTGCCTATGTCTTTCTCACCCTCATCCGTGGTCTCGATTATAGCGAATATCTTAAAATTGGGCTTGAGATGATTCGTCGCTTGGAGAAAGAGATCGGTATCGATATCCTATGTGGTACGAAGAGCTAGTCCGAAAGGTCAGATCCGGGGGGATCCGCGGTTTTGCCCTCTATACCTACGATCGGGGAAAGGAGGAGACCGCCATCTATGGCCAGGCCCAGATCGTCCCCACCCCCCGGCCCCTCTCCCGCAATCACCGGTTCGACATCGCCTCGCTTACCAAGGTGATCGCTACCGGCCCCGCGGTGATGAAACTTTATGAAACCGGAAGGCTGTCACTTGAGGATAAAGTCGGAAGGTTTCTTAAGGAGTTTGTGGGGAGAAGAAATCGGGATCTCACCATCCGCCAGTTGCTCAACCACTCCACCGGCCTGACCCCCTGGTATCCACTGTATCTGCTGGAGGAGAAGGAGAGGTTACCATTTCTGGCCAATCTGAAGCCCGATTTCAAACCGGGAACCGCAACCAGGTATTCCTGCCTCAACTATATCATTCTGGAGAGAATAATCGAAAGGCTTACCGGCTCATTTAAGGACTTTGTTACCGATCAGATCTTTTCCCCATTGGGTATGGAGAAAACCGGATTTGGGCCAATCGAAAAGAACCTTGCCGTCACTACCGAGGTTGGTGACCATCACGAAAGGAAAATGGTCCAGCCCTATCTTAAAAAAAAGTTCCACTGGCGGGACTATCCGATTACCGGTGAGGTCCATGACGGCAACTCTTTCTACGCCTTCGGCGGCATCAGTGGCAATGCCGGGATCTTCTCAACCATCGATGATCTGGTGATCTTCATCCGGACCTATCTCGATTTCGATCTTCCTCTTAAAAGAGAGACGATCCTGATGATGGAGCAGCCATTCAATGAGAGAGGTCTGGGATGGATCGTCAAAGAGGATGGGACCATCTTCCATGCCGGATTCACCGGATGCGGGATCTGGATCAATCGGAGAGAGAGATGGGCAATCGTCTTCCTCACCAATCTCATCCATCCGAGGGTTATTCCCGGTCTTGGGGATCGGGTCCGTCAGGAGGTGATCAGAACCTTCCTCTCAGCTCGTAGTTAGGTGCCTCCCGGGTAATGGTGATATCATGGGGATGGCTCTCCCTGATCCCCGCATTGGTGATCTTTATAAACTTTGCTCGTTTCCTCAACCGCTTCAGGTCTCTCGCCCCGCAGTAACCCATTCCAGATTTGATTCCCCCGATGATCTGGAAGATCAACTCTGAAACCGGACCCCGGTAAGGGACCTGACCTTCAACCCCTTCTGGAACGAACTTCACCGCCTCTTCCTGGAAGTACCGATCAGCCGAGCCCCGCCTCATTGCTGCCACCGATCCCATCGCCCGATAGGTCTTATACCTCCTCCCTTCTAAGATGATCGTCTCCCCTGGACTCTCATCGGTTCCGGCAAAGAGGTTGCCGATCATCACCGAATCCGCTCCAGCAGCCAGTGCCTTGACGACATCCCCGGAGTAACGGATCCCACCATCGGCGATAATCGGGATCTTCGCCTTACGTGCCACCCGGGCGGCCGAGATGATGGCAGTGAGCTGGGGGACACCGATCCCGGCAATCACCCTTGTAGTGCAGATCGAGCCTGGACCGATCCCGACCTTGATCCCATCGACATCAAGATCGACCAGAACCTTAGCTGCCTCAGCAGTTCCGATATTACCAACAACCAGTTGAACATCGAGCTTCTTCAGTCGCTTTGTGGTCTCGATCACATTCTTGGAATGGGCATGGGCGGTATCGATCACGATCACATCAACCCCTTCATCGAGGAGGAGTTCGGCCCGGGTGAAGGCATCCCTTCCAACTCCAACTGCAGCCCCACAGCGGAGTCTTCCCAGATCATCGACCGTGGCATAAGGATGCTCCAGCTTCTTGGTGATGTCTTTGAAGGTGATGAGCCCTTTGAGGTTACCTCTTTTATCAACCACCGGTAGCTTCTCAAACCGGTGCCGTTTCAGCAGTTCCTTGGCCTGGTCGATTGTGATCCCCTCCTTCGCAGTAACCAGCTTCCGATCTCCCCAGACCTCAGCCACCCTCTTACTCCCATCGGCCTCAAAGATGACATCCCGTTTGGTAATTATGCCACAGAGACGACCCTCATCGTCCATAATGAGTAGTCCTGAGATGCCGTGCTCATCCATCATCCGCCGCGCCTCATTCACGGTCTGATCCTTCCTAATCGTAACCGGGTTGATCACCATCCCACTCTCAGCCCGCTTCACCCTCCGCACCTCTTTCGCCTGCTCCCTGGGTGGGAGGTTCTTGTGGATGATCCCGATGCCGCCATTCTCGGCCATGGCGATCGCCATCCTCGATCCCGTGACCGTATCCATTGCCGCTGAGACTAAGGGGATGTAAAGATCGATACCCCGGGAGAACTTTGTCCTCAGATCAACATCTTTGGGCAGGACCTCGGAATACTGAGGAATAAGCAGAACATCATCAAAGGTGAGCCCCTCGGGAATCTGATTTTTCTTCCTCGTATCCATCTTAAACTATACTGATTTTTCTCAATCCGTCAACCGATCGATTTCAATCAAAAATAATCTTACAGAGATGAGAATGAAGGCTGGAAAGATAAGTAAACACGGTCTCCATGAGTTTGAAGTGCGTCGTAACGATCTAACGGAGGTAGATCACCGGGAGGGTCTTTAGCTTATCATCCTCCCTGATCGTGAGGATGTAGACCCCGGAAGGGAGACCGATCGGCTGCCAGGTCTTCTTGCCGGTGAGATCGGCGATGAACCGACCGGTGATGTCATAGACCGAAATCCTGCCTTTCTTGTGGATCCTCAAGACATCGTTGAAAGGGTTAGGATAGAACGACGGGGGGGAGATGGTCGCCTTTGGCTTTTCTTCGATGTCGATGAATGGGTCTCCGTATTTGTAATAAACCGCTATCGGTGACTGGGTGACATCCTGCCAGACCAAGTGGACCCGATTGTGCTTGTCCACCGCAATCCGGGGCATGGATGATTTTAAGATGTGCAGGGTATCGACCACCGTCATTGGTTCGATGAGGAAATGGGCCGCAGTGTCCAGGACGGTATATGTTAGCCAGGACCGTGAGACAATGTTATGAGTCTGATCCCAGATGAGATGAAGTCTCTGCTTCAAATCAATGGTGATGTCAGGGGAACCAGTTAAGTGTGGGTCAGGATAAAGATCGGTCTCAGGAATCAGATAGTTGGCCATCGAGTCGAGTTTGAAATAATAGGGATCACTGGTGAGCTGAGAGCCCTCCACAAGACCTCGGGAGTAGACACAATGGACATTGCCAGCACCATCGGTAACAGCAGCGGGATGGAGATCCTTGCGGTCGCCGTGGGAGACCCTCCTGCCCAGGACCTCGGGGTTGCCCTGGTCATCAAGTCGACTGTAGAAGATGTTATAGATGATGCTCGGGGGGAGAAAACTCCTGAAGAAAATGTGATTCTTCATTGTCTGGAAGGTATCGACTCCGATTTCCTGATTGGAGGCATCAAGTCCAGGACTTACATTAACACTGTCGATACTAAGATTACCTCCGGTGTCGGCTTCAGAGTAGAAAACTCTATAATCGTCAGTATAACCATCCCAGACGATGGCCAAGTGACCTTCCCGATCGACCTCAATCTCATCCCGGAGCCAGCTAAAAGTAGCAGTGGGCGCATCAATCAGCATCTTCGGTCCGATTTCGATCTTCCCTTGCTCATCAAGCCGGGCATAGTAGACCGCATAACCATGGGGACCGGGCTCCCGCCAGATGATGTGGACCCGGTTTCTTTGATCAACCGCAATCCTGGAGAACCAGGATTTTATATTCGGACTCTGGGTAAGATCGGTCGGTGGGATGAGGAAATTGCCACAGGAATCCAGCTTGGCATAGTAGATATCAGCGGGATAGGGATAGGGTGGGTGGTAGACATGCCAGACGATCCAGATATTACAGGATGAGTCGATTGCAATATCAGGTGTGCTGCAGTCCTGTCCGGGCAGGCTGACCCGGATATCATCAGACCAGCCCGGGGGGTAAGAGTAGAGGAGCAGCGAGTAGACCGTGGTGAGCAGAAAGCAGGGGAGGATATGTCCGAACCGGTCTCTCATGGCCTCACTCAACCTGGAACAGCTTCACCGCCCAGAAACCCCTGATCTTCAGCACCGCAAGGTAGAGCCCGGGGGCAAACCGACCCTTCCAGTCAACCCTGTATTTGCCTTTATCCAGCTCCGGATAGGAGTGGGTCATGACCGATTTACCTCTATGATCATAGACCGTGATAGAAACTTCCCTCACCTTCCCGGTAATTTCAAACTCTCCGGCTTCATCGGTCGCATTCAGCAACCCCCCGGATGGGGTCCAGTTATACCTCCCGGTCCGCTGATAGTCGTGGTGGAACATCGGCCAGGGGAGGATGGACGCCGGGACCACTCCGAGTGGTCCCCCGCCGTAGGGTTTCAAGGTCCAGACATGGACATAGCCATCGGTGGTCCTCAAGACCAGCTCTAAGAAACTGTCCCCATCAAGATCGCCGATCATAACATCGGATGGAGTCGTGCCTTTCGGCACCCAGAACGGCCAGTACCCGGGCTCAAGGTGACCCTCAAATCCATCAAGACCATAGATCCAGTTATCACTGGATGGGCAGATGACCTCAAGACGATCGTCTTGGTCGATATTGGCCAAGGATGGGGGATAACCGACTGCGCCGTTAGTCTGAAAATCCCAGAGGGGCTCACCATTCTGTTTAACCGCATAGATCATCTTATCATCGCAGCCGGCAACGACATCAAAGTAAGGGGCTTGACTGTTGATATCCCCGACCGCCGGGGATGAATTGATCGGGCCGTTGACCGGGACATTCCAGATGGGGTTTGACTGGCCGTAGTGGAAGGCATAGAGGTGATTTCCTGCAGGACCATTACCGCCCACCGAGAGTTCACAACCATCCGGGAAGGGATCAAAGTCGGCCAGAGCGGGGGTCGAGCCGATCCGATAGTCCCAGTGCTGTAGTTCATTACCCTGCCGATCAAAGACATATATCCCATCGAGACCCGCAGCAACCAGCTCGGTGCCTGGATTGCCGGGATCGATCTCCTCGGCCGAGAGGTGAGGAAGATTGAGGTCGTCGATTGTCCAGAGATGAGTACCATCATGTCGCCAGGCATCGATTCTGGGTGGAGAGGAGCTCCGGAGTAGAGACAAAGGGGTCGCCGAGACGATCTCAAGTCCGGGCGATGTTCCAGCGATCTCCATGAGCATCACCCGACAATCGGAGATCAACTCAGCACTTGTAATCTCCCACTTGTTGAGCAGGGTGCCGTCATGATCATAGACATATATCGAATCCGCGCAGAGATCGGTCTCCGTTCCCTTACCTATGGCGCCAACGACAATCTCATCCGGCCACAGCCCATCAACATCACCGACCACGACATCGGTAATGCGACTCCCGCATTCCGCTTCCCAGAGCAAGGTTCCGTCGCAGTTGAGGACGACGAGGATCTTATCATCCGAGACCAAGATCTCGTTCTTCCCATCGCCATTGATATCCCAGAGCACCGGGGTTACCGAAACACCGCCGAATTTCACCGGCCAGTTGTCCGTCAGATAGGGATAGAAGTAGAAAAACTTTACCCTCTCACCCTGATTGTTCTCTTCACACACCTCAGGGATATGATGTTCGGGATCAGCCTCCACCCTGATGATCCGATCACCAAGTCTGCCAACATGGCTCTTTATCCAGGTAACTTGAGCGGTCTCACAACTCCGCTTCTTGATAAGATCAATCGTCGTCTCCAGGGTCGCCTCAACGACCTGATTCTCAGGATCGATGATCTGAAAACGGATCAGGACATCAGTCGCATCCTGAAAGCCTAAGTTCCAGATTTTGCAGGCGATCGGGATTTGAGCATCGATCCGGGGATATGGATCAAGAAGCTCGATCTCACCACCGTCAGGTCGGATGAAGAGATCCGGTCCCCGGGTGATCCCCTCACCGCCAAGATCAACCGCCGGATCACCAAGCAGGTTGTAGTCCCAGTTCAGGCAGGGGTTGGCCAACTCACCCCAGGCGACCGCATCACCGATGAACCACCGGCCATAAAGGGTGGCATAACGGACGATCTCATAACCGGTCGGAAGGGACGCCCAGCTTGTTGCACAGCCCGCACCATAGAACCCGATTCCAGCCTGATCGTCAAAGAGCCAGACCTCACCAAAACACCGATGACCCGATGCACTCTTGTCCCAGTGAAACTCGGCAGTGGCACAGGCCATACTGACCACAAACGGGAGCCGGAGCGCATTCGTTAGATCATGAACATCGGTGGTATCGAAGGTCGGTTCAGTCGGTCTTACCCAGGCTTGACGAACACCATGACTGAAATAACTGGTGATCAGGACACCTTCATTTACCCTATAATGAACATTATTAATCCACTCTTGAGCCGGCTCTTCATCCCACCTGTGGATATAAACCTCGAACCCAGCATCTTCAAAGATCGCTTTACACACTTCAGCACATTCATCCGCATTGCCCTCATCCTGCCCCTCAACACCAATCCCCGCCTCCGCCAATCCTCGGGCTGGATCACGGTTTCATAGTCGATCGTCTTCTTAACGATGGTCGTGAGCTCATCAACCTCTTTGGCCGGCCACCGGCCCAGCGCGATGTCGGAAATGTTATCATCCCCCTTCAAACACTTGAACCAGTAGTCCATGACCCGTTCTAATTTCCGCCCCTGCACCTCATACTCCTCAAAATAACTCGGCACCAGATCCCAGCCCCCAATCAGAATCACATAGATCAATTTTCGATCCGGGGAATGTGGAGCAGACCAGTATTCGTAGGCATATTCTAAGAAGCTATGGAGCCCAGCGGAATCAGGACCAAACTCCTCAACTACTTCCTCCATCGCTACAATCCCAATATCCCAGAAGTTCCTGCTGCACCGGTGATTGGCAAAATCAAGCACCTTAGTATAACCGGTAGGGTCATTAAAGAGATCATCGCCAACGACAATTATATAGTCGGCCTCATTGCCGGGAACCTTGAGCTCGGTATAGATGTGGACCTCAGGAGGGTTGTTGTGATCGCCCTCCCGATCAGTCCCGGGATAGTTTAACAGGAGATCACGACCGAGATGTTCAAACGGTCCAAGGCCAAGGGTACAGGGCTGAATTTTACCGGAATACCGGACCACCAAGGAGAGATCATAGTGATAGATGATCTCGTGCCTTCCGGGATTGCACTGGATTGGATAGAGGAAGACCTCCAGGACCCGCTGCTCCCGGAGATATCCATCCTGATTGACCCTGGCCAAAACCCCGGGATAGAGGGTGTCCATCTGATAGAAGGTGGTGTCATAGGTGAAGACCTCGACCTCTTTGATATAGCCCCCGGAATCCCTCTCAAAAACCCGTCTCGGGATCGGGTAGACCTTACCGGTACCGGAAAGACTGCGGCTGGAGAAGACCTCAAGGTCCAAGGAACAGGAGTCCGGCACCGCAATCAGGATCCGAAGATAGGGGAGCTCCGGTCTGCCGGCCCTGGTAGTGCCAAAATCAAAGGGATGACCCGGAATCCTCAGTCTCCTGAATGATGAATCCATGACCACTGTGTCGGTGTATTCAATACCCGAGAGCCAGGAATGAACCGAGACCATGGTGGAATCAGAGAAGATGACCCTGTTTATTGGAGATAAAGTATCATTACCGGACAACTGGAGCCAGGCTGAGAAGAGGACCGGAATCATCTCCGCTTCCTTACGCTATAAAAACCTGATCCAGGTATCAGTCAAGATTTCGATTTCAATCACTTCTTGAGGATCACCTTTTTTATCACATATCTCTGATCCACCTCAATGACTAAGAAGTAGATACCGGATGAGATCCTCTCAGGAAGGGCCACGGTGAAACTGTGTTCTCCCATAGAAACCCTCCGGTGGAAAAGGTCGGTAACCTCCCTTCCGGCGAGGTCAAAAAGAGTGATTATTACCGGTGCAGACCGACTCAGGGTGAAGTTAAATGTTAGTCTCCCCCGGGTTGGGTTGGGCCCAACCCAGATTTCTCGATATGGTCCAGAAGGTGGTTTTTCGACAACTGCTGGCCACATTGTGTCATACTGTTCGATCGCGTGACGACAGTTCTCAAGATAATGGTCATTCGAGACGCCACCAACGATCGCAAAGGCAACATGTTGACTCTCTTCCGGAGCGAGCTTAAATGGTCCCACTGAAACGACAACCTGCCAGTCATATTGACGATTGGATTGAGGATAATGGTAGGTCCCATCCATATAAAGAAACATGACCGAGTCATTCCAGACAGTATGTTGAGAACGATCAATGACCGACAGATTGGCAACTGGCAATTGTGCCTGTGGTTTTGAACCTAAGTAGACAATACCAACCGTAGGATACTCATCACCTATTGAACTCTGCATATAAGCGGTTCGTAATTGCTGGTTAGTCTTACCGTAATTATCGGAAAAAGATCTGATGTCAAAATCGCAAAAGATGGCGGAGTGGAGACTATCGAGTGTTGAGGCTCCTCTATTCGTGTAGATGAATTCAATAATCACAAAATCATCACAGTCAGGAGCTGCATCGGCAACCGAATATTGGAAACATTCCAGATCCTGGGGATTCGGATTACCAGGGCCATGATCATCATAGAGACAATCGACTTCCTGAAGTCCAAACTCTGGTGGGATATGATAATACAGGGAATCTTCAAGAATCCGGCAATCATTACCGGCCTGACCATAATATGCATCAACCACATACCGAATCGAATTACCTACCGCCATTGAGCCATAATATAGAGTCTGGTTTACCCATTTGGGATACCAGAAGCCACTACCCTGGGATTGACTCGGATCAGGGAATCCAAGGGCAGCAGTTTCCCTCCTCATGGTAGACAACCCATTAAGAGAATTATATCTCTGCTTCTCCAAAAGGTCAAGGCTTGACCCGATCAGTCCGATGGTTAAAATGCAGGCGTGAAGAAGACGCTTGAGAAGATTCTGGCCCGGTATGCCGGCGAGGAGCCGGATCTGATCCCGATCCTCCAGGATATCCAGGAGAAGTTCAACTACCTACCCGAACCGCTCATCAGATATCTGAGCCGGAGACTGAACATCCCTTTGAGCCGGATCTATAGCCTGGCCACCTTCTACACCGCCTTCAGCCTCAAACCGAGAGGCAAGAATTTGATCACCGTCTGTCTCGGCACCGCCTGCCATGTCCGTGGGGCACCTGCGATTCTTGCGGAGCTCGAGCGAAGATTGGGGATAAGTGCCGGTGAGACGACTAAGGACCGGAAATATACCTTGGAGACGGTAAACTGCCTCGGCTGTTGTGCCATCGGACCGATTGTGGTCATCAATGGAAAGTATTTCGGTGAGATGTCGGTGAAGAAGGTGGGGGAGATCTTAAGATGAGACCGGTGATGGCGATATCGGCCGGGACCTGTGGTCTGGCCCGTGGCGCTGGTGATCTCGTCAGGAAAGCAAGGGCGATCCTCAAACAGAACCCCAAGACATTCCAGCTCCGGATCACCGGCTGTCACGGTTTCTGTGAGACCGAACCGAACTGCATCATCTTTCTCGATGGTCAGAAGATCTACTATCAGAAATTGAGACCGGAGGATCTCGATGAGATCTTCCAGAAGACGATCCAGAGGGGGGAGATAATCAAACGCCTCACCTATTATGATCCGGTGACCGGAAAATATTATCCCGAGTATGATGAGATCCCATTTTTTAAGAAACAGAAACGGCTCCTGCTCAGCACCAACCCCCTGATCGATCCCACCCGGATCAGCGACTATCTTAAGATCGGTGGCTATCAGGCCCTTCGTAAGGTCCTAAGTGGGATGGCACCTGAAGCGGTGATCGAGGAGATTACCGCATCGGGATTGAGGGGAAGGGGTGGGGCCGGTTTTCCCACCGGCCGGAAATGGAAGTTCTGCCGGATGTCGCGGGGCAGGCCGAAGTATATCATCTGCAACGCCGATGAGGGGGATCCCGGCGCCTATATGGACCGGAGCCTCTTGGAAGGCAACCCCCATTCGGTGATCGAGGGGATGATTATCGGTGCCTATGCGATCGGAGCATCTGAGGGGATCATCTATGTCCGGAATGAGTATCCCTTGGCGGTGAGGAATGTCAGGATCGCCCTTGCTCAGGCGCGCAAGAAGGGGTTTCTGGGCCGCCGGATCCTGGATAAGAATTTCGATTTCGACATCAGAATCGTCCGGGGTGCTGGCGCCTTTGTCTGTGGAGAGGAGACCGCACTCATTGCCTCAATCGAGGGGAGGCCGGGAAGACCGAGACCCCGTCCACCCTATCCAGCTGAGAAAGGGCTTTTCGGCAAGCCGACCAACATCAATAATGTTGAGACCTGGGCCAATGTCCCACTCATTATTAATAATGGTGCGGCCTGGTATCGCAGGATCGGAACGAGAAAGAGTAAAGGGACGAAGATCTTCTCCTTAGTCGGCAAGATCCGGAATACCGGGCTGGTCGAGGTGCCGATGGGGATGACTCTCAAGGAGATCATCTATGAGATCGGGGGTGGAGTGCCTGACGGGAGATTCAAGGCGGTCCAGACCGGTGGCCCATCCGGTGGCTGTATCCCGAAAGAGAAGCTGGATCTCAGGATCGACTACGAAGGTCTGACCCGGGCCGGATCAATGATGGGATCCGGGGGGATGATCGTGATGGATGAGCGGACCTGTATGGTCGATGTCGCCCGTTACTTCCTCACCTTTACCCAGAAGGAGTCCTGCGGTAAATGCCCCCCCTGCCGGATCGGGACCAAGGAGATGGTAGCGATCCTGGAACGGATCACGCGAGGAGAGGGGGAGGAGGGAGATCTCGACCGCTTGAAGGAGCTGGGAGAGAAGATCAAACTGACCGCCCTCTGCGGGTTGGGCCAGACCGCCCCCAACCCCGTTTTGACCACGATCCGCTATTTTGAGGCTGAATACCTCGCCCATATCCGGGACAAACGATGTCCGGCTCTGGTATGCAAGGATCTGATCTCCTATGTCATCGATCCGGAAAGGTGCACTGGTTGCCAATTATGTCTCAAGAATTGTCCGGAGCAGGCAATCGTCGGTGATCCGAAGGGCGTGCATAGAATCATCCAGGATAAATGCATCCGGTGCGGAATCTGTCAATCCGTCTGTCCCCCTAAATTCTCAGCGATCAAGAAGGTTTCACCGAGGATCGATGGTTAACCTCGTCATCGATAATCAGAGGATCGAGGTGAAGAAAGGGACGACGGTTCTCGAGGCTGCCCGAAAGAACGGGATCTACATCCCCACCCTCTGCTATGATGAGGATCTCCTGCCCTACGGTGGTTGCCGTCTCTGTATCGTTGAGGTCGAAGGGATGGACCGGCCCCAGCCCTCCTGCACCCTTCCGGTCCAGAACGGGATGAGGGTGAAGACCAATACCAGAAAGCTCAACCAGCTGAGAAGATTCATCCTCTCCCTGATCCTTACCGAACATCCGATAGGCTGTCTTGTCTGCGAAAAGCGGGAGGGGTGCGGGGGGTATCAGGATTGTATCCAGAAGACCCCGATCACCGCCGGCTGCGTCTTCTGTCCCAAGAATGGGTCCTGCGAGCTTCAGAAGGTCTTCGACTATCTCAAGTTGAAATCGATCCCTCATCCCAATCGGTACCGTAATTTAGAAAAGGAGGTGGAGGATCCCTTCTTCGAGCGGGACTACAATCTCTGTATCCTCTGTGGTCGCTGTGTTCGGGCCTGTGAGGAGCGAAGCGGGGCCAGGGTATTGACCTTCTACCACCGCGGTCCAGAGACCAGGGTCGGAACCGGTTATCACCTCTCCCATCTCGAGGCCGGCTGCCTCTTCTGCGGCGCCTGTGTCGACGCCTGTCCGACCGGTGCCTTGAGCGAACGCTTCTCTCGCTGGCAGAGCCCGGAGGAGGAGATAAACTCAACCTGCCTCCTCTGCAGTCTCGGCTGCGCAATTACGCTGAAGGTGAAAGAGAAACAGATAGTTTCGGTCTCACCTCGAAAGGAACTCCTCTGTGTTAGAGGGAGGTTTGCCCTCCCCCAGTTTGTCCACAGTCCGAAACGGACCCTATATCCGATGGTGAAAAGAGACACCCGGATGGTGATCGTCTCCTGGCCAGAGGCGATCGAGCAGGCGGTCTCGATCCTGGAGGCGAACCGAAACAGGAGTGCCCTCGTCCTCGGGAGTGATCTCACCGATGAGGCGATAAGGAGCGGCTTAAAGGTGGCAAGACGGTTCGGGATGATTGTGGCGACCCCAGATCCTCTACGCTGCCGTCCGATCCGAATCGACGCCCCTCTCATCCTTGTAGTCAATCTCGACCTGATCTCCGATTTCTTCCCCCTCTATCAGCGGATCGGGGGAAGACCGGTCATTCTCATCGACCCCTTCCCAAATCGCCTTGGTGAGAAGGCCCAGATCTGGATCAGACCAAGACCGGGTAGAGAATTGTCGGTGCTTGAGAAGCTCTTCAAAGGTAGGTCGAAGGATCCAGCCCTGAGCGAGGCCCAGGAGCTAATCCGGAATTATGAGCGCGGGGTCATCCTCCACCCACCCGAGCTCAAACCTCCTAAATTTAAATCCTTCACCCCATTTCCGATTTTCCGTGGTGCCAATCTTCTCGGTCTTCAGAAGATCAGGGGGCTGGTTGACTATCAATCGGTTTTGAAAAACAGAGGGATCCGCTGCCTCTATCTGATCGGGGTGAAGCCGGAGGCGATCAATCGGACGATCATCTACCAGAACCCATTCCTTCTCGATCAGAAACCGGACCTCTTCCTTCCCGCAACAACCTTTGCTGAAACGGGGGGAACCGTTACCGACATCTTTGGAAAGAGACATCGGTTAAAACCGGCGATCCCGCCTCTGGGTCAGGCCCGTGCCGATGTATCAATACTGGATGAGATCTATGAGAGGTAAGAACTTCACCCTCATCATCAAACCGAGCTGGCAGAGCCGTGGGGTTCGGCTTGGCGATCTGATTAAGGGGATCGATCGAATCGAAGGGGATATCATCTATATGAATCCGGAGGATGCTAAATCGTTGAGGCTAAAGGATGGTAACCTGATCCTGATTGCCGAACTGGGGATCAAACGGAAGGTAAAGCTTGATACCATCCCGAAGGGTTTTCTCTTCTCTTATGGGGAGAAGAGCGGTCGCTATCGAGTTGAGGTGAGATGTATGAGATCCTGAAGAGTGAACGGCTCGTTCCCAATATCCATCTGCTGAAGATTGAGTCGGAGTTCATTCCCAAGAAGGCAAGACCCGGTCAGTTCGTCATCCTTCAGGCTGATGAGCGTGGGGAAAGGATCCCACTCACTCTTGCCGATTGGGATGAAGAAGGGATCACCGTTATCTTTCTCACCATTGGGACATCAACCAGGAAGCTGGCCGCCTTGAAAGAAGGTGATAGCCTTTATACCCTGGTCGGTCCCTTGGGCCGACCAACCGAGATCTCTTCCCACAGGGAGGTGCTCGGTATCGGCGGCTGCTATGGCATCGGCGCCATCTATCCCGCGCTTAAGGCATTTCAAGAGGCGGGCAGTAGTGTCCGCACCATCATCGAGGCGAGGAGTGCCAACCTCTTCTACTGGACCGATAGGTTGAGCCGGGTGAGTGGTGAGATCCTCTATGTCACCAGGGATGGTAGTAAGGGCTTCACCGGTCATATCGACCAGTTCTTGAAGGATTATCTTAAAGAAAATCACCCCGATCTTGTCTATGTGGTCGGCTGCACCTTCCTCCTCTATCTGGTTGCTGAGGCGACCAGACCATTCGGGATCAAGACGATTGTCAGCCTCAATCCGATCATGATCGACGGGACCGGGATGTGTGGGGTCTGCCGGGTTATTGTCGGTGGTAAGACGAAGTTTGCCTGCGTCGATGGCCCCGAGTTTGACGGCCATGAAGTCGACTGGAATGTCCTCTTCGCCCGGAAGCACAGCTACTTCGATGAGGAGCTAAGGTCTTTGAGCTTCTTTGAGTGTGAGCGCTATGGCTAAGCTCGATCTCAACCGGAGGCCGATGCCCAAACAGGACCCTAAGGAGAGGATCAAGAATTTTAATGAAGTAGCACTGGGTTATACACCGGAACTTGCTATCGCAGAGGCAAAACGGTGCTTGGAATGCAAGCGTCCTCTCTGTGTCAAGGGCTGTCCGGTCGAGATCGACATTCCCGGATTCATCAAGCTCGTTGCCGCAGGAAGGTTTCTCGATGCGGTCCGGCTCATCAAGAAGAAAAACACCCTGCCGGCAATCTGTGGACGGGTCTGCCCTCAGGAGGTTCAGTGTGAGAAGACCTGCATCCTGAATAAGAAGGGGGCACCAATCGCCATCGGCCGACTGGAGCGGTTCGTCGCCGATTACGAAGCCGAGGTCGGCAAGGTAACAATACCTAAGATCGAGAAGAAGACCGGAAAGAAGGTTGCGGTGGTCGGTTCTGGTCCGGCCGGTCTCACCGTTGCCTCCGATCTCATCCAGCTCGGCCATGATGTGACGATCTTTGAGGCCCTCCACAAACCGGGTGGAGTCCTGGTTTACGGCATCCCGGAGTTCCGACTACCCAAACGGATCGTCGATCGTGAGGTCGATTACATCAAAAAACTCGGCGTCAGGGTCGTCTTAAACTTTGTCGTTGGTATGACGATGACGGTTGATGAGATCCTGAAGGAGTATGATGCCGTCTTCATCGGCAGTGGTGCCGGACTGCCCTGGTTCATGTCGATACCGGGTGAGACCTTGAATGGTGTTTATTCTGCCAATGAGTATCTCACCAGAACCAATCTGATGAAGGCCTACCTCTTTCCCGAGTATGATACCCCGATTAAGATCGGCAGGAGGGTTGCGGTGATCGGGGGCGGCAATGTGGCCATGGATGCAGCCCGAACCGCACTCAGGCTTGGCGCCGACGAGGTAATTGTCATCTATCGTAGGTCGAGGGCTGAGATGCCGGCACGGGTGGAAGAGGTGGAGAATGCCGAAGAGGAGGGGGTAAAATTCCAGTTCCTCACCAATCCGGTCCGCTACATCTCCGATGATCACAATCAACTGGTCGCAGTAGAATGTCTGAGGATGAGGTTGGGAGAACCTGATGCCTCGGGACGGCGAAGGCCGATACCGATCGAAGGATCCGAATTTGTTATCCCGATCGACGTCTGTGTTGTGGCGATCGGTAACAGTCCCAATCCGCTCATCCCCAAGACGACCCCTGGTCTGGAAACGGGGAAGTGGGGAAATATCATTATCGATGAGGCGACCGGAAAAACCAAAAAAGAGCGGGTCTGGGCTGGAGGTGATGTCGTCACCGGTGCCGCAACGGTTATTCTGGCCATGGGGGCGGGAAGAATTGCCGCCCGTTCGATCGATGAGTTCTTAAGGACGGGAAAGTGGTAAAAGATCTCTTTCTTACCCTGGAGGAGCTGAAGGAATTGGATAGTTATAGTGAAGATTTCGACTCTGAGACAATCGGTCTTGATGAAATCCCCATCACTGGTGGTCGGATCACTCTTACGATAACCAAGGGTGAACTCTTCATCTTCCAGGGTAGGATCTCCTTTACCGCCCGGCTTGTCTGTGCCCGTTGTGGTGAGGAGTTTGAGCAGGAGTTTGATGAGGAGTTTCACCGGGAGTACATCTTCGGCCGCGATCCTTACGACTCGCTGCCTCAGGTGGAACTTAGGCGTCAGGATCTCGATCGGGTCTATTTTCAGGATATCGGGATCGACCTGAAGGGAGCAATAAGGGAGGCGGTGATTACCGCAATCCCGATGGCACCACACTGCCGTGAGGACTGCCGAGGGGTCTGCCCCATCTGTGGTAAGAATCTCAATTATGGAGACTGTTCCTGTCCCAAAGAGGGAGGGGGTGGCTGGCTTGAAGAGTTTCTCAAGAATAAACGGTCTGATTGAACATACCATCCTTAAGCCCGATACTACAACCGATGATATCAAAAGATATTGTGATGAAACCGATCACTATGGATTCCATGGCGTCTGTGTCCCACCTTGTTATGTGAGGCTGGCCAAGAGACTGATTAGAAAAGGTAAGGTTATCTCGGTTGCCGGTTTCCCACTCGGCCTGGAAAAGACAGAGGCGAAGGTATTCCAGATTGAAAGTCTGGCAAAGGATGGGGTCGATGAGATCGATGTCGTCTTTAATATCGGTTTTATCCGAGAGCGGAGATTTGAGAAGCTTGAAGATGAGATAAGGGAGCTTATCAAGGTGAAAGGTGATAGGCCATTGAAGGTTATCATCGAGACACCACTTCTTTCTGAAGAGCTCATCCGTAGGGTATCGAAGCTCCTCATGGATCATGGGGTTGACTTCATCAAAACCGGAACCGGATTTCATGGATCGGTGAAGATTAAAGATGTTCGAATCATCGCCCAGGTTACCAAAGGAAAGGTTGGAATCAAGGCCGCCGGTGGAATAAGAACCTATGAGCAAGCAAAAAAATTGATCCAGGCTGGAGCCACCAGAATCGGGACTTCAACCGGAAAGGCGATCGTTAATGCCGGCCAATCTTCCTCCTGAATACTATCGAAAGGAGAAGGAACTCCAGAAAGAAAAGGATCCCAATCGGAAGATTGAGATCCTCACCGAAATGCTGGCGGTGATGCCCAAGCACAAAGGGACTGATAAACTCCAGGCTCTGCTCCGTGCCAAGATTGCCAAGCTGAGGAAAGAATTGAAGAAGAAGAAAAAAGTTGGCGCTCGTTACTACGAGTATTCGATCCCGAAGGAAGGGGCCGGTCAGGCAGCCTTGGTTGGCTTTCCCAATTCTGGTAAGTCATCGATCCTCAAGGCCCTCACCAATGCTTCCCCCAGGATCGGCTCTTATCCTTTCACCACCACCAAGCCCGAGGTTGGGATGATCGAGTATGAGGATGTGAGGATCCAGCTCGTCGATCTCCCCCCGATTACCGAGGACACGCCAGGTTGGATCTTTGGTATCATCCGTAACTCCGATTTGATCATCATTGTTATCGACCTGGCCCAGCCCAGAGCTCAAGAACTTATGAGTATTCTCCGGGAGCGAAATATCACTCCGGAAAACCACCGCTTTCTGGCCATCGCCAATAAGTCCGATCTAGTCCCCAACTACCCAGATCTACTTCCTCAGATACCTACATTCAAATTTTCGACCCTCGATCCGGATCCAGAAATCAAGGGTTGGATCTTCCACCACTTGGGGGTCATCAGAATCTATACCAAGAAACCGAGAGAAAAGTTTATCCCCTCCGAGCCACTCATAATGAAAGAAGGGGCTACGGTAATGGATGCTGCCTGCCATCTGAAGCGGGATTTCAAAGATAGGTTAAAATATGCCCGGATCTGGCGAGAGGGTATGAAAGGAATGCGGGTGGAACGAACCTTCCCCCTCCAGGATAAAGATATTGTTGAACTCCATTTTTAGTTACTCTAACCAATAGATAATTCGACCACAGTTGGGACAGCTCTGGACCTCATCCCTTCTGGTGCTCATCTCCGAGGGGAGCCTGATGAAGCAACCATAGCATATCCCTCCAATGACTGGTGCCAAAGCCCGCTCATAACGTTGCCTGATCCGCTCATACCGCGCCAGGAGCGGCTTTGGGATCTTACGGGCCAGTTTTTCCCTGGCCTGGGCAAGTTTCTTGGTTGGATCCTTAATCTTAAATCCGATCGATTGGAAGGATTTCCTCCGTTCCGGACTACCCAATTCTTTCAAAAGAAGGTCAAGGTCATGGAGTCTAATGAGCAGCTCGATCTCCTTCATCTACTTCCTCCGATCGATAAGTTTCTCGATCCGGGCGATCAGCTTGATGAAATCCTTAGGCGATTGGGGCTCCATGAACAGCTTCTTCTTGACCAGCTCCTTGGAGAGCTGGACGATGCGACCCAAGGTGAGAAGATACTGATTTCCCGGATCCTGGGGCGGCGCAATGACCAGAAAAACCAGATAGACCGGTTTCTTATCGATGGCATCGAACTCAATGCCTCCGGCCGATCGTCCGACCGCAATCTCCAAGCGGTTGACCAGGAGGGAACGACAGTGGGGGATTGCAATTCCTTTACCGATCCCGGTAGAGCCAAGCTGCTCCCTTTTGATCAAGGTTGAGATAATCACATCGGCATCCTTTCCCGATTTGATCATACCGACCAGTTCCTTTATTACCGACTCTTTCTTCTTCGACCGGAGGGAAAGGTTTACACGCTCCGGAACCAACAAAGAAGAGAGATTCATGACACCTCCTTACATCTCCTGAGGGGCACTAACCCCGAGCAAATCCAACCCTTTACTTATTACCTTCCTTAGGGTATCAACTAAGTAGAGCCGAGCCCGGCTCATCGCCCGATCCTCGCTGACCACTCGGTGACGTTCGTAAAAGTGATGGAAGGTGGTGGCAAGATCAATCAAATAATAGACAAGTTTTTGAGGCTCAAGTTTATTAACCACCGCCAAAATTATATCGGGAAATTTTAGAAGCTCAATCATCAGATCCCGTTCCTCCGGTTTGTTGAGCAGACCAAGATCAGCATCATCCCAGCCGTAATGCCCCTCTTGCTTGGCAAATCTCAGGATGCTGCAAATCCGGGCGTGGGCATATTGTACATAATATACTGGATTCTTCTGAGATCTCTCCTTGGCCAGATCGAGATCGAAGTCGAGTGGTTGGCTCGGCGATCTCATCAGGAAGAAAAACCGGATCGCATCCAGCGGGATATCATCCAGGAGTGCATCCAGGGTGATAAACTTTCCTCCCCGTTTTGACATCGCCACCTTCCCATCCCTCGACTTCAAATTTACCTGCTGGACGATAAGAATCGTCAGCTTTTTCACTTCAGCGCCGAGGGCCTTAAGGCCGGCTTTGATCTTACTGATATAGCCATGATGGTCGGGTCCCCAGATGTTTATAATCAGATCATAACCACGTTCAAACTTGTAGAGGTGATAGGCGAGATCTGGAACCAAGTAGGTATAACGGCCATCCGATGTCTTTAAAACCCGGGGTTTCTCATCGCCAAATTTATCCGCCCGAAACCAGATTGCTCCATCTTTTTCAAAGAGATAGGGCTTGAGTCGCTCTACCACCTCCGCAACTCTACCTTCCCTATAGAAGAACCGTTCACTAATCCAGTGGTCAAAGATAACATTGAATCTGGATAGGGTCGCCTTTTGCATCTTAACCATCTCTGTCACACCAAAATCCCGAGCAGTGGTCAGATCCCTCTTTCGGTAAAGCTCCCAATATTTCTGCGCCACCGGGATGAGATACTCCCCCGGATAACCATCCTCCGGAATCTTGAACTCCTTTCCCTCCAGTTGATCGACCCGAGCTAATATCGAAAGTCCCAACAGTTCCGCCTGTCTCCCCGCATCATTAATATAATATTCGGATTCGGCCTGATAGCCAACGAAGTTGAAGGTCCTCTTCAGGACATCACCAAGGGCTGCGGCACGGCCGTTAACAATATTTATTGGCCCGGTAGGATTAACCGAAACAAACTCGATCAGCACTCGGCCCGATTTCGGCTTCGTTCCAAAATTGGATTGATAATATGATCTCAATTCTCGATAGATGAAATCAGACTTGAGCTTAAAGTTGAGATAACC
>Ga0180300_10000167_pt1 | contig 26279 bp, 24 predicted proteins | sample GuaBasSediGuay15_FD_121798 | JGI IMG/M metagenome (GOLD analysis project Ga0180300, IMG submission 121798) | Subseafloor sediment microbial communities from Guaymas Basin, Gulf of California, Mexico - Guay15, Core 4569-2, 21-24 cm | ecosystem: Environmental > Aquatic > Marine > Hydrothermal...
ATTATTCCAGAGCTGCCTGAGCAGCAGCAAGTCTTGCTATCGCTACTCTAAATGGAGAGCAACTCACTGCATCGATGCCAATATCATGACAGAATTTTATAGAGCGAGGCTCTCCTCCATGCTCTCCACATATGCTTATTTCTATTTCATTGCCTTTAATTTTCCTTGCCTTTTCAACAGCCATTTTCATTAATGAGCCCACTCCTTTTTCGTCAAGCACTGCAAACGGGTCATGCGGAAGCACCTTGTTCTGCACATAATATTCAAGAAATTCTTTTCCAGCATCGTCTCTACTGTAGCCAAATGTAGTTTGAGTTAAATCATTTGTACCAAATGAAATAAAATCGACTTCCTTTGCTATTTCATCTGCAATTATGCAGGCGCGTGGCAATTCAATCATTGTTCCTATCTTATAATCTATTTTCTCGCCCTTTTCCTCAAAAACCTCTTCAATTTCATCTATAATGTGTTCCTTTGTTATCACTATCTCATTTATCTCGCTAACAATTGGAATTTCTATATATGGCAGCACTTCATATCCTTCCTTTCTCGCCATTATCGCAGCCTCAATAATGGCCCTTGCCTGCATTCTATATATCTCTGGATGCAAAATAGCTACTCTTACACCTCTGAAACCAAGCATTGGATTAACTTCTCTGAGTTCCTTAATTTTGTCCAGCACTCTCTTTTCCTCCTCTGTCAATTCCTCCTTTATTTCCTTTTCAAGCATTTCTTCATATCTTGGCAGAAATTCATGCAGTGGAGCATCTAAAAGGCGGATGACAACTGGCTTGCCATTCATTATCTTGAAAAGTTCAATGAAATCCTTTCGCTGCCTCTCAAGCAATTCATTCAACGCCTCCTGCTTTTTACTTTCATCAAGAATCATTTTTCTGACTATTGGCAATCTCTTGCCTAAAAACATATGTTCTGTTCTGCATAACCCGATGCCTTCTGCTCCAAAATATACTGCCTTTTCAGCATCTTTTGGCAAGTCGGCGTTTGCATATACCCTGAGCCTCCTGAATTCATCAGCCCACTCGAGCAGCACCTTTAATTCATCTGTAAATTTTGCATCAATTAATTCTACTTTGCCAAGTATTACCTGGCCAGTTGTTCCATCTATTGTTAAAACAGAACCTTCTTTCAAAATGATTCCATTCACCTTCATATAGCCTTCTTCCTCGTTAATTTTCAGGCTGCCACATCCAACAACGCATGGTATGCCTAACCCTCGGCTAACAACAGCGGCATGAGATGTTATTCCACCTCTGACAGTCAATACACCTTGCGCCTTCACTATACCATGAATGTCATCAGGTGTTGTTTCCTCTCTCACCAGAATAATTTTCTCCCTGTCTCCAATCTTTGCTGCCTCATCTGCAGAAAAGCAGATTTTGCCTGTCGCCGCCCCAGGCGAGGCGGGCAGACCAGTTGCAATTACTTTAATTTTGTCATCCTTTTTTATCTGTTTGTGCAGTAATTGCTGCAAAGAATTTGGTTCTATCCTCTTTATTGCCTCCTCTCTGCTTATTATACCTTCCTTAACCATATCAACAGCTATTTTAACCGCTGCTCTAGCTGTTCTTTTTCCAGTTCTTGTTTGGAGCATGTATAGCTTGCCTTTTTCTACTGTAAATTCCATGTCTTGCATATCTTTGTAATGTTTTTCCAGCTTCTCTGCCATTTCGCATAACTCTTCATATATGTGAGGAAATATTTTCTCCAGTTCCTTTATAGGCAATGGCGTTCTTTTGCCGGAGACAATGTCTTCACCCTGCCCATTTATGATAAACTCGCCATACAGTTTCTTTTCTCCAGTAGATGGGTCTCTTGTAAAAGCAACTCCAGATAAGCTATCATCTCCCATATTTCCAAATACCATGGTCTGCACAACAACGCCTGTTCCTATATCCTCTGGCAAATTATTGATTCTACGGTATTCAATAGCCCTTGGATTATTCCAGGATTTAAAGACTGCTTCAACTGCCATAAAAAGCTGTTTTTTAGGCAAGGGGGGCTGAAGCAATTTTTTATATTCTTCTACCACCTCTTTTAAAGCCTCTACCGATAACTCCTGATCCAGTTCAACGCCTTCCTCCTCTTTTTTCTTTTCTAGTATCTCCTCAAATTTTCTCTCATCAATGGAAAGGACAATGCTCCCAAACATGTACAGGAAACGCCTGTAGGTATCGTAGGCAAACCATGCATCTTTTTTCGCCATTTCCTCAACAATCTCATCATTTAAGCCAAGATTAAGAATCGTATCCATCATTCCAGGCATTGAAATTGGAGCACCAGAGCGAACAGAAACAAGCAATGGATTTTTTCTATCTCCGAATTTCTTTCCAGTTCTTTCCTCAATAACCTTCAATGCTTCCTCAATTTCCTTTTTCAGCTCCTCACTCAGCTTCCTTTCCTTAAAGTATTCTCTGCACGCTTCTGTGGAGATAACAAAGCCAGGAGGAACAGGAATACCGATTCTGCTCATCTCACATAGTTGAGCCCCTTTGTTACCTAGCAAATCAATCATGTCCTTGCTTCCCTCTTCAAATAAATATACTCTCTTCATTAATGTTGGCTAAGGAAAATGGTTTATATACTTTTCGTTCGCCAAAAATATATGCAATTTCTTGATCAATTACATTTTCATTATTCCTAAACTAAAAAAGAAATAGCGCCGGCGACCGGATTTGAACCGGTGACCGCCCGGTTAACAGCCGGGTGCTCCACCAGACTAAGCTACGCCGGCACCGATATGAAATGCGGAGGAGATAAAAAAATTCTTCGCTCACAGCACATTCAGTCCAAGCTTCTTTGCATATTCATAAGCCTTTTTATATTCTTCGCTGCTTATCCTTCTATTTATCTCCTCGTATTCAAATGCCTTGTAAGTTGGATAGTATTGATCCATTACGTTCACCACCGCATCGGGCGTATTTTCTGCAATCCATTCCAAAACTGGCAAGGAACAGCATTCCACATGATTGGGCAAAACAAGATGGCGGATAATCATCTCGCCCTGCCTATAAGCAATTTCATGATTTCTTGTAATAATTTCCCAATAATTCTTTACTTTCGATAGTTTTTCTGCGCATCTATCATTTCCATATTTGAAGTCGGTTAGATAGACATCAATGATATGCTTCAAAATATCCATTGTTTCCACGCTACAATACATGTTAGAATTCCATATTTGCGGCAAATTTGCGGAGCATTTTTCCAACACTTTAAGAATGTATAGCAAGTGAGGCGTTGGATCTCCTCCAACCCAGTTAACATTTCTTGCTCTTCCAACTATGCCATCGATAATCCATGCCATTCTTTCTGGCTCAATATAGATGCCTGCTTGATATTGCGAAATATCATAATTCTGGCAGTAAACGCAGCCAAATGTGCAGCCAGAAAAGAAAATTGTATATGAAGGCACAAGTACATCTTCTTCTCCATAATGAAAGAAATGAGACGCAATGCTTCCAAGCTTTGCCCCGCATCTCCCCAATTTTTCTCTTCTATCTATGCCGCATCTATGTTCGCAGAAATGACAGTTCGTATATATCTCCTCAGCTTTTTCAATGAGCTCCTCAAGTTTATCTTTATTTAGAAGATATTTGCTTTTTTCTATTCCTTCCAGTATTGCAAAATACCTTTCAAGCATTTTCAAACTCAATTTTAACTACTTTACCATGAGGCTTCTCTTCAGCAAAAACTTCTCCCTGAAACTTATACACCTTCGTATTCTTATCAAGCCATGCATCAGGTGGCAAGCCAGCCTTCATGCACGTATGACTCAAAAATTCCTTTTCATCCCATTTATATTCCACTGCCACTTGAGGCAAAAGCAATCCTTTATACCATCCTTTTTCCACTATCAGTCCATCTTTGCCTATTTCAACATGCTTTGGATAGTCTTTTGGCTCACATTTAATTAACTGAGGAGGAGTTAAAACAGTTACTTCAACAACAATGTTATCCAACTCATTTTCTCTCAAATCAGGAAAGCGAGGGTCATGACAGGCTGAGACAGCTGCTTCTTTTATTGCTCTGCATAAAGGCATTACAGGCTCGGGTATACCAATGCAGCCACGAAGCATTTTTTCTGGATATGTATTTATGGTAACAAAAACCCCTGCTTTTTCCTCAAAATTTTCTAAATCATCTATTTTCTCTCCTTTAACATGATTTTCTATAACCTTTCTTGCATATCTCACCAACTTTTCTCCTTCCTCAAGTTGCATAAATTTAATTCAATTCCACTTTAAAAACTCTCTATCCCCATTTCTTCCTTGTTCCTTCCGGCTTCTTTTAGCACTTTCTCTGTCACATATATATCGCATCCCTCTCTTACAGCCAGAGCTATGCAATCGCTGGGGCGAGCATCTATAACTATTTCCTTTGCCTCTCCATCTTTGTAGTATTCCAGATATAATTTTGCCATGAACACGCCCTCTATCAAATCATCGATAACAACTTTTTTTATCGATGCCCCTAAAGAATTTATCACTTGGATGAATAAATCATGGGTAAGAGGGCGATGGAAACGCTTGCCATGAAGCCCATTCATTATGCTTTCTGCCTGCATGAAGCTCACATAAATTGGCAGGGCTTTATCGCCGTTGATTAAAATAATTTCTGAATAGTTATCGGCATGATAGGCATATGGGTAAACTTCCATTTTAATTAATTTTTCTTTCATTTTATCTCTGCTAACCTTTTTATCCTATTTATAACATTTGGATGGGAAGAGAATATTTCCAATAACTTATCTGCTGTTGTTGTTCTTGCTTTTTCTGCAAATACTTTCATTTCATATTCATCTATATGGCCATCTAAATTCAAATCTGCCTGCTTCAAGTCAACAACATCTCTTTTGGAAGTAGATGGATCTGTTGCAAAAAATGCCTTCATCCCTTCTGCCTGCTTGATTTTCTCTCTTGGGATTACTGATGTAGATGCCGTTATTCGGTATAATGCAGAAGCTAGGGCATGAGGCTTTTTGGTTAGTGTTGCTGAGCCATAATCGGCATAATACTCTCTTATTCTACTCACATAAAGCACAATTAAATTTGTTATGAAATATACAAGAAAAGCAACAAAAGCGATTAAGACGGCAGAGCTTTCTCTTCTTCTCCCCCATAAAAAGTTCCAGAAGATTAAGTAGCTGATTAGAGGAATAACAGAGAGCATTGTTATAACAACCATATCGCGATGTTTCAAATGAGAAATTTCATGTGCCAGAACTGCTTCAAGTTCTTCATCATTCAAAATTTTTAGTAAGCCTCTTGTTACACAAACTCTGCCATCTTTGGCACTTCTTCCAAATGCGAAGGCATTAGGTATATCTATGCCAGCTATTCCCACCTTTGGCATTGGAATGTTTGCCTCTCTAGCAAGCCTTTCTACCATATCATATAACTTTGGCATATCCTTTCTTTCAATATATTTAACCCGCATAGTTGCTTCAACAATTTTCGGGCTTATCAAATATTGAAGCAATACAATAATGAATGCTATAACAGCCAGAACAATGGGCTGGGCGTAGCCAGCAAAATAGGCAATGAGTACAAGTAAGCCGTATATGATTGCAAATAGCAGTGCAATTGCAACGGCAAGCCTTGCATACAGCCCGAGTTTCATCATCTCAAATAAATATGCATGCTATTAATAGTTTATTACTCATTTTTCGAATGAAATACAAGATATGCCGCCATGCTACTTTACACTTCCACATTAAACACAATCCGGACAATCCATCCAATGACAAATGATATGGCGGCAATGCCGAGACTTATTCCCATCATTTCTATGAATAATTTATGGAAAACCAAATCTTTGACAACTGAAACAAAGAAAGTAAATAGCAGAATCACTAAAAAAGCGTTAAAAATTGTTGCGAGAAGAGCAAAATAATAGCTGGATAGAATGAAATATGGAAAGACAAGAAATAGAACAGTAAAAATATAGGCAATGCCGGTATAGAATGATGCTTTGAATGGACTTTTTTCTCCGCCTTCTGATTTCTTTGCTAGATATTCTGAGGATGCCATTGAAAGCGAGGCTGCTATTCCTGTTATCAGCCCTGCCATTCCTATTATTCTTACATTCTGCAGAGCAAATGTCAAGCCAGCTAATGCTCCCATTAATTCAACCAAAGCATCATTTAAGCCAAGAACCATTGAGCCAATGTAATTGATTTTTTCTTCGTCTATCATTTTTATAAGCAAATTTTCGTGTTCGAACTCATCATGTAGAATCTCTTTTGCTTCTGGAATTTTATCTATCAACTTTTCATATTCCTTTTCTGCCTTTTCCTCGCCTCTCTCCATCATTTTTATTGCAAATGTGAGTCCAAAAATCTTGGAAATGAGCAGATATTTAAAGATGGTGAATTTGCATGGCTTGACTTCTCTCCCGCTATATTTTTTCCATTCATGATAGTGGCGTAGCTCATCTCTGGAAATTTTCTTCAGGGTTTTGACATTCTCTCCCTTTGCTTTTTTAGCCAGAATATCATAAAAGATGTGTTCTGTGATTTCATTTTTCTGAAACTCGATTATTGTTCTTTTAATATCTTCATCCATTTATTCACCTCATTTGAAAACTTCTCCTGTTTCCTTATACCACAGCACTAAGTCCAGATGAGCCAGCGGAATGTTAATCTTTTTCGCAAACTCTCTCATTTTGTTTTCTATCTCAATATACTTTTTTCCTGATATGGAAGAAGGTATTTCATTTATTATCTCAAGTAAATAAAGATTTTTCAGGATATGGCGATCCAGTATTGCAACATTTTTGCCTTTACCTATATTGCGCAAGAAATGGCTCGCCTCCTTATAGCCCATGCCTTTGATGTTTTTAACAAGCCACTCTCTTGCCTCATAAGCATCTTTAAATTTTTCAAACACACTTCGTATCTTAACTTTTCCCTCATTTGTAAAAATTTTTCTTGCATCAACAATATACTCTGCCTTCTTATTTTTAAATCTAACTCCCCTTAGCATGGAAACAATTTCCTCTTTACTGCCATCCAATAGCAAACTTTTATTTTTAATGGCTAGAATAGCATCCCAGCATGCTTTAGCTTTTGATTGAGGAGTGAGTAAACAGAAAAATAACTCTGCGAGGATATCTTCCTCTCTGCCATTTTTCCATAATTTTTCGAATTCTTCCAGTCTTTCTTCTATTTTATTTTTTATTGAACCATAAATATTCTTAATTTCCTTCACCCTTTCTTCATCCATTTTTCTAACAAAAATATCTTATTCCCTTATTTAATTTCTTATGAATGTGGATTGATGAGTTAAAGGAGAATATCATTGACTTAAGCCTCGAAAGAATGAAAAAGTTTGTAAGTAATGAAGGAAAGGTGAAATATGAAGTTATACATGTTGGAGGAACAAATGGTAAAGGTTCAGTATGTCAGTTTATAGCCAGCATTTTGGGAAGGAAATACAGAGTAGGAGTATACACCTCTCCTCATTTGGAAAGGGTGAATGAGAGAATAGTTGTTAATGGAAAGGAGATAGAAGATGAAGAAATAGCCAAATACGAATATTTAAAAAAATATGGTTTTACCTATTTTGAAGCTTTAACTGCAATGGCCATACTCTATTTTAAAGAAAAGAAAGTGGAGTATGCGGTAATGGAAGTTGGATTGGGGGGCAGATGTGACGCAACAAATGTTGTTGATCCCACCATTACAATAATAACAAATGTTGCAAAAGAGCATGAAAAGTATTTAGGCAATGACATCATTTCAATCGCAAGAGAAAAAGCAGGAATAATAAAAGATGCTCCTGTAATAACAGCTGCCAGAGGAAAGGCATTAGAAGTAGTAAAAAAAGTTGCAAAGGAAAGAAGCGTTGAGATATATATCATTGGAAAGGATGTTGTGTGGAGAAAAACTGGCAGAAGAAAATTTGTTGTGCAATCAGAAGAAAAATATGAGGTTGAAAGCAGGCTATATGGGAATTTTCAGGGAGAAAATATTGCCATAGCAGTAAAAGCATGTGAGTTGCTGGACATTGAAAAAGAAAGCATTATTGAAGGCATAAAAAATGCAGAATGGCCAGGAAGAATGGAGAAAATTGGAAAATTTCTGCTGGACGGCTGTCATAATCCTTATGCCATAGAAGCTTTTGTTTCTTCTCTGGAAGATTTTGATTATGAGCAACTTATCATAATTTTCGGAGCAATGAAGGATAAGGATTTAGACGAAATGATAATGAGGTTGCCAGAAGGAAAGTATATTGCAGTGAAAATAGAAAATGAAAGAGCCGCCGAGCCAGAAAAAATTGCAGAAATTGGAGAAAAATATGGAAAGAAATTTCATATTGCTGAAAATGTAGCTAAAGCGATAAAAATTGCTGATGGGATGGCAGGAGAAAATGATATGGTGTGTATAATAGGGAGCTTGTATCTGGTTGGAGAGGCAAGGAAAACTCTATTATAATTCCCAGTATTCCTTCATCACTTCTCTCAATCTTTCAATAACTTCGTTGCATTCTTTGCCTTCTGCTTCATCATCAAATTTTATTGGCATATTACATAAATGACCTATTTCCACAGCAATTCCTTTTGGCAGATATTCCAGATTATAGCCTCCTTCAAGGCAACATACTATTTTACTCTGCACTTCCATGAATTTCTCTATTATTTTCCCGTAGAAATTTACAGAAAGCTTTAAGCCTCCCAAATAATCAGCATGGTGGCTGTCAAATCCAGCGGAAATTATAATTAAATCTGGAGAAAATTGTTTGGCTATTGGAATCATGATTTCGTCAAGCAGTTTTTCTATGCATTTTTCACCTGTTCCATGTGGCAGTGGAGCATTGACTATATAGCCTTCTCCTTCCCCGTTCCCCACTTCCTCGATTCTTCCTGTGCCAGGGTAGTGAGGATGGAGATGAAATGACTGATACATAACATCTCTCCTCTCATAAAAAATATCCTGCGTTCCGTTGCCATGGTGAACATCATGGTCGAAAATTAAAATTTTATATCCCTTTTCAGCGAGCAAATTGGCAGCCATGGCGGCGTTATTGAACAAGCAGAATCCCATGGAACGATGGCGAGTAGCATGATGGCCTGGAGGTCGTATCAATGCAAAAGCATTGCCACCCTCTTTCATAACAATCTGGCATGCTTTTATTACACCACCAGCAGCAAGTTTTGCCACTTCATATGAATATTCATTTGTGTATGTGTCTGGATCAAGCCATCCGATATGTTTGGCTGCCTCTATCATCTCCTGGCTATGAACTTTTGCAATTTCATTTTCATTGGCTATAGAGGGCTCGATAAATTGCAGTTTTTCATAAAATGGCATTTTTTGGAGTAACTCCATTGTCGCTCTCAAACGGGAAGCATTCTCTGGGTGAGATGCATTATCATGTAAAAGATACTTATCGGAATAAATAATGAAAGTCATAATTTGAAAAAGGATAGAAATATTTAATACATTTCTATCCCAAAAAATATAAGCTGAAATTGATTCAGACACGATGCTATGCAGCTTCCAGTCATAATAGCATTTGCAGTATTTTTTTTCAATAGCAACTCGCCAAATACTCAGCATAAAATTTGGTTTAAAGTTAGAAATATGGCAGATAATGCTGTGTGGAGCGATTGGGGTTTTAATAACAGGCCAAATCACACCTTATGAGGCAGCAAAAGCCATCAATATGGATGTTATGTTATTTCTTCTAGGTGTTTTTATAATTGGAGGGACTTTAGAAGAAAGTGGTTATATCATGCAAATTTCAAATATTATTCCCAGAAAGGTAAAATCCATGAATCAGCTTATTATTGCTTTAATTTTCGTAATTGGTTTTACATCTGCTTTTCTTATGAACGATACGATGGCAATTATAGGCGTACCATCGTCTTATATCTTTCAAAAAATTATAGAATATCTTCCAAACTGCTTATACTCACTCTTGCATTCTCTGTTACAACAGGTAGCATTATGAGCCCAATCGGTAATCCACAAAATCTTTTGATAGCTGTAGATAGTCCCATTCCTGATCCATTCATAACTTTTCCAAAATACCTCCTTTTGCCCACAATAATAAATCTGATTATGGTATATCTAGTACTCAAAATATTTTTTCATAAAGAATTTAATATTCCTCTATCAGATAATGCTTGTGACAAGGTGGTGAGGGACACAAAAATGGCTCTGTTAGCAAAATTTTCTTTATCCTTATTCTTATTTTTTGATAGCAGTAAGAATTATATCATCTATTATGGGGTTTGGGATAATACAGCTATGGCTTATCCCTATTATTGCCTCTATTCCCATATTACTTAGTGGAAGAAAATTCACCAAGATAATTAAGAACGTTGATTGGCGTACACTAATATTTTTCATGGCAATGTTTGTATTAACAAAAAGCATCGAGGATACACAATTCTTTCAATCTGTAATAGATAACATAGGTCTTCATATTGCTTCTCTACCAACTATATTCTCCGTAAGTATTATATCTAGTCAACTCCTGACAAATATTCCCTTTGTAGCATTTTATTTACCATTGCTTATTCATACTGGAGCAGGAATAAAAGGATATATGGCTCTTTCTGCAGCCAGCACCATCGCTGGAAATTTTACACTGTTGGGGGCTGCGAGCAATGTTATAATAGTACAGAATGTTGAGAAGAGAGGAGAGGCAATAACCTTCCTTGATTTTGCAAAAGTCGGCATTCCTTTGACGTTTATGAATGCAGTTGTTTACTACGTATTCTTAAGCTTATGAAATCAACACAAAAATATTTAGAGATGGAATGTATTCGGTTGCATCAGTTTTCATGTTTCAATTTTATTCATTAATTCCTGATAGCTGTAATGCCTAGCCTAGCAAAAAATTTTATATACCCCTTGAGATATTAGAAATTGCTCTTTTGGGGTGTAATTTATGGAAATGGAAACAAAAAAAGGCACAACAACCCTCGGGCTTGTGTTTAAAGATGGAATAGTAGCAGCTGCAGAGCATCGTGCAACCATGGGTACATTAATTGCTCATAAGGTAGCAAAGAAAATATTCAAAATAGACGATCATATGCTACTCACCACAGCTGGACTTGTTGGTGATGCACAACTCTTGGCAAGATTTCTGAGAGTTGAGGCAGAACTGTATAAGCTGGAGAGAGAAGAAAAAATGCCTGTAAAAGGGGCAGCAACATTAATGGCAAATATACTCAATCAGAGGAAATTTTATCCATATTATGTTCAGCTTATCATAGGGGGCGTTGATTCTACTGGCCCACATATATTTTCGCTGGATCCAGCTGGAGGAGCAATAGAGGACATTTATACTACCACTGGCTCAGGCTCACCCTATGTATTTGGAGTGCTTGAGGATAATTATAAAGAAAATATGGAACTTGATGAAGCAATAAATTTGGCCATTCGTGCCATGGCAGCTGCAATGAAGAGAGATGCTGCCTCTGGCGATGGAATGGATGTTGTGGTTATTACAAAGAAGGAGTATAGAGAACTAAGTCGTGAGGAAATTGAAGAACGGAAAAAGAAATTGGGATTATAAATTATATTCATGCCAGCAGAAGACCTTTTGAATAAGATAGAGGAAGAAATAAAAGCAGTCATTCCAGCAGACATTAGGATAACCGATATCGAGTTTGAGGGGGCAGAACTCGTAATATACACCAAAGACCCAGAAAAATTTGCAGAGAAAAGTGATTTGGTAAAGCAGCTTGCCAAAAAACTGCAGAAAAGAATAGTCGTTAGGGCTGATCCATCAGTTCTCGAGAGCATTGAAGAAGCGGAGAAAAAAATAAAAGAACTAATACCAGAAGAGGCAAAGCTCGTAAATATATATTTTGAACCGGATGTTGGAGAGGTTACAATAGAGGTGGAAAAGCCTGGGGTGGCGATTGGTAAAAAAGGAGCATTGTTAAATGAGATAAGAAAAGCAATAGGATGGGCTCCAAAAGTTATTAGAGCTCCTCCAATGCCTTCCAAGACTGTTCAAGATATAAGAAAATATCTCAGAATGGTTGCTGAGGAAAGAATAAATTTTCTGCGGAAACTTGGAAGAAGGCTGCATAGAGGAACAAGTGAAGGAGAAAAGTGGATAAGAATAACATCTTTGGGTGGATATAGAGAGGTTGGCAGAAGCTGCACACTCCTTTCAACACCAGATAGTAAAATATTGATTGATTGTGGAATTGATGTTTCTTCTCCCGATAATGGCTCCCCTTATCTTCACATGCCTGAAGTACTGCCACTAGACTCCATTGATGGTGTCGTGGTCACACATGCACATCTTGATCACTGTGGCTTGGTTCCAATGCTATTTAAATATGGATATGATGGTCCTGTTTATACAACATATCCGACAAGAGATGTTATGGTGTTGTTGCAGATGGACTATCTGCGTGTTTGTGCCGATGAGGCAAAAAAGCCACCATATAGCTCAGAGCATATAAGAAAGGAGATAACAAATACCATTCCGTTAAACTATGGAGACACAACAGATATTGCTCCAGATATTCGTCTTACAATGCATCGCGCTGGCCATATTCTTGGCTCTGCGATATGTCATTTTCATATTGGCGACGGACTTTTCAACATTGCCTTTTCTGGGGATATAAAATATGAGAAGACATGGCTTTTTAGCGCGGCAGCTACTCATTTTCCAAGGCTGGAAGCGTTGGTGCTTGAAGCAACATATGGTGGAAAAAACGATATACAGCCATCCCGCAAAAAAGCTACGGAACAGCTAAAGGAAATAGTTAAAAAGACGCTTGAAAGCAAAGGAAAAGTATTAGTCCCTGTTTTTGCCATAGGTAGGTCCCAGGAAGTTATGATTGTTCTCGAACATTTGATGAAAGAAAAAGAAATTCCAGAAGCACCCATTTATTTAGATGGCATGATATGGGAAGCAACCGCCATACATACTGTATATCCAGAATATTTAAACGCTGATTTAAGAAAGAAAATATTTCAGGAAGGAGAGAATCCTCTCATGTCAGAGATTTTTGAGAGAGTGGATAGCTATGATAAAAGGAGAGAGATAATAGATGATAAAGATCCATGCATTGTTCTTGCAACAAGCGGTATGCTGAACGGCGGCCCTGTAATGGAATATTTTAAGGCATGGGCAGAGGGAGAAAGAAATACTCTTGTATTCGTTGGCTATCAGGCAGAGGGCACTCTTGGAAGAAAAATACAGAAAGGATGGAAGGAAGTTGTGATAGGAGATAAAGTGATAAAGATAGAAATGAATATAGAGACATGTGAAGGTTTTTCCGGCCATTCTGATAGAAATCAGCTTATGAATTATGTGAGAAATCTTACACCCAAGCCGAAGAAGATAGTGGTGAATCACGGAGAAGAATCAAAATGTCTCGATTTAGCGGCAAGCATCCATAAGAAATATGGAATAAGCACTTTAGCCATCAGAAATCTCGAAACGGTAAGGTTTAGGTAATAATTTATAAATAAACAAACAATTATACTCTCAAGGTGGATTATCATGCGAGAGAGGAAGTTACTGATAGTGTTTGTAGCCATTTTATTACTATGGATAAATCTGAATGGAAGCGTATCTTCGTACACGGAGGAGAAGATATATTTTTATGTTTTTGAAAAAGAGGACCTCCTTTTCAAGTTTGTATCTGTTTATGATGGCTCAAATTATACATGGGACTTTGGAGACGGAAGCATAGGTTATGGAAAGGTAGTAGAGCATCAGTATTTAATGCCAGGAACATATGAAGTGAGATTAATTGTGAGAGATAATGGAAATGAAATAGTGAATTATAGTCAAACAATAAATACAGCAAATATTCCTCCTATACCAGATTTCTATTATTCTCCAGAATACCCATATACTCTTGAAACAGTATTTTTCTTTGATAATTCGACAGATCCAGATGGCTATATTATAAACTGGACTTGGCATTTTGGAGACGGTGGCATAAGTTATCTACCAAATCCAAATCATACCTACTTAAAAGCTGGAGAATACAATGTCACCCTAACAGTAGTTGATAACGAATTTAAGGCAAAAACTGTAGCAAAGCAAATAATAGTGAGAAATAGGCACCCAGTAGCAAAATTCTACTGGACAAAGGGTGAGGAAGGAACACTGATATTTTATGCTAATTATCTGTATGATCCTTCTTATGATCCAGATGGAAGTATAGTAAACTATACATGGGACTTTGGAGACGGAAGCATAGGTTATGGAGAATGGGTGGAACATGTTTATGCAAAGGATGGAGTATATAATGTTACTTTAACTGTTTATGATGACAATGGTGATAGCAATTCAACAACAAGAAAAATACACAGTTACAATGAGATTCCAGTAGCTGATTTTGAGTATACCCCAGAAATGCCAACAGATTTGGATAATATAACGTTCATCAGCACATCTTATGATCCCGATGGCACTATCGAAAACCACACTTGGACCCTTGGAGACGGAACCATGGCATATAATGAGACATTCACCCATAGATATGCAGATGATGGCTATTATACAGTATGGCTATGGGTTGTAGACAATGAAGGTGCATTTAATTATACGCATGAAACAATCCATGTAAGAAATGTCCCCCCAGTTGCAAATTTCACATGGGAGCCATATTATCCTATTCCAAACAGAAACATCACCTTTAATGCTTCTTCCAGTTATGATTTAGATGGTATTATAACGACATATCAATGGAAGTTTGGAGATGGAGGAGCAGCTTTTGGCATGGTAGTAAATCATTCCTATGCTGAGGATGGAGTATATAATGTTACTCTAACTGTATATGACGATGATGGTAACTCTACAAGTATTCAGAAAAAATTGCTTGTAGCAGATTTTTACGTAGATGAAAATGTTTTTGATCCATTGAACCACACATGGAACAGAATACAGGATGCAGTCGATAATGCGACAGATGGAACCTTCATATATGTGAGACAAGGCACCTACAACGAAGACGTATATATTGATAAAGCAGTTAAAATAATCGCAGAGAATGCAACCCTGAAAGGCAGCAACTATTCCTTCTATCTTGCCAAAGACGGTATAATAATAAAGAATTTCATTATCAAAAATTCAGATAAAGGCGTAGTTATAGATGCAAATAATGTTTTCATAGAAAATTTTGCATTGAATGGAAATAAATTAGGATTCATCATAAAGGGTAATGAAAATATAATTATGGATGTAACTGTTGATTCATCAAATGCTTCTCTTATTATAGAAGGTGACAACAATTATATCGAAAATGGAAGTTTCCATGGGAACATATATGGCTGTAAGATATATGGCGAAAACAACATTCTGATAAATAATAGTTTTTCAGGGTTGTATGGTGTCTATATTGAAGGTTCCAGCAACTTTATAGAAAGAAATTATGTTTCAAATAGCATATATGGCTTGTATCTAATGAATGCAAATGAAATAGAAAACAACACTATTGAGGGATGTTCATATGGGATGAAAATAATGAGTTACTCTTTTATAAAATTCAACAAGTTTATAGGCAATACTTATGGTATAGAGGCAATCACATATTTTGCTATAAAGAGTGCATATTTTGCGGAGAATAAAATATCCATTTCTTCTAAAGATGTAGAGGCAAGCAACATAAGTATTTTTGGAGGAGATTATGGAGTCGTTGCAGATAATGGAACTATTCACGATTCATCTATTCAAAATGTAGATGTTGCTATAAAAGTAAAAGGAGAGGCACATCTTCATAACATTTCTATACAGGACTGCAATAAAGGTATAGAAGGAGATGGAGAAGCATTAATTTCAGACTGTCAATTCATAAACAATTATATTGGAATAGATGAAATAGAAAGCAATGTGTTAAATTCAATATTTGCTGACAACTACTACGCTATAAAAGGACACGATATCATTGTTTTTAATTCAACATTTACAGGAAATGAATATGGATTTTCACTCACAGACAACGATACTGTGAAAAAAAGTACATTTACAGGAAATAAAATGGCTCTAGACATCAACGGAGAAAATAATGTTATAGAAGATAATATAATAGAGGGCAATACATATGGGATAAAAGTTGAGGCATCTCACAACAGCATAAAAAATAATGTTATAGAAAATAATACTTATGGCATCAGAATAATTTTCTCTTCTTTCAATCTTCTCCAATCAAATGAAATGAACAATAATCTATACAATTTTGATATAGAGGGAAGCAAACTTCATCATTTCTATCAGATGATAGATGAAAGCAATAAAATAAATGGAAAAAGCATGTTTTATCTAATAAATCAATCTAATAATGTAATAAACCAAGAATGTGGCTATCTCGCCCTCATAAATTGCAGCAACATCTCTATCGAGGATTTGAACATGGAACATAATGGGGAAGGATTGCTGATTGTTTATTCTGATAACATCCATGTCAGCAATTGCAATCTCTCTGCTAATATAGATGGCATGTATATTCTAAATGGAGAAGAAATATATCTGGAAGAATTGTATGTGATAAACAATTACAATGGTATTTCATCCAAAACATCCAGCAATATTTTCATAAGCAACGGTAATTTCATAAATAATTCGAGAGGAATCAATCTCTTTTATATAGAAAAAGAAAATGCAATGGTAAAAATAAACAATACATCTATTGAAGGAAATGAACTTGGCATAAATGTTGAGAATCTTGCAGGACTTTCCATCGAAAATTTAACTTTTGAAAACAATGACAAAGCTTTGCGAGCATTCAATGCCAATCTTTCCATAGAAGATTGTATATTTTATGGAGAATATGGAATAGAGGCAATAAAAACTTATATTGAACTATCTGACACAGAATTAAGTGGCAATCAATCATTTTATGCAGATAGTTCAACAGTTTCAATGAATAATGTTGCCATACACGATTCTGCTATAGGAATAAAAAGTGATAATTCCTCATTGGCGATACATAGCAGCAGTTTCTATGGTAATGGATGCGGAGTAGCCATACTTGTAATGGATAGCTATCTATCTGTTTTTGATTGTTCATTTATTAATAACACATGGGGTATAAAGGGAAACACCTATATTGAGGTAGATGGAACAGAGTTTAGCAAAAACAGTTATGCAATTGAGGTGAACTTATCAGATGGAGAAATTGCAAACAGCGAATTCGCCTTTAATTCCTACGGCATAATAGCAAATAACTCTTCATTGAGTGTTATCAATGTTACAATATATGAAAATGAATATGGCATCTCGTTGAATTCATCCTCGTGTATAATAAAGGGTGGGGACTATTATAACAACAGTGTGGCTGTGGAGATAAATGGAAGTGAAAATGTTATAGATAAAATATTATTCCACCATAACAGCAAAGCAGTTATCTTGAATGGCAAGGAAAATAAGGTTGTGAATTCCTCTTTCTGGAAGAATTTGTATGGCTTGGTTGCTTACGGCGTAAATAATACAATATATCATAACAACTTTGTCTATAATATTGAAAATGCTAGAGATTATGGCAATAATATCTGGAACGCTTCCTATCCAACAGGAGGCAATTACTGGCACGATTATGCGGGAGAGGATTATTTCAAAGGAAAGAAGCAGAATGAGAGTGGAAGCGACGGAATAGGGGATATACCTCATGAAATCTATGGAAACCTTGACTACTATCCTCTTATGGATTATTATGAAAATGCGTCTGCCATTCCAAATGAGCCGCCTGTTGCCAGCTTCTATTTCTATCCTTCCTCGCCTTATTCGTTGGAGGAGGTTATATTCATCGATACCTCATATGATGAAAATGGCAAAGAAGATATAGTCTTATGGCGCTGGGACTTCGGAGATGGAAACACAAGCGATTTGCCAAATCCAAAACATGTGTATGGTAAAGCAGGTGTATATAATGTAACGTTGTATATTGAGGATAAAGCAGGAGCCAACAGCAGCATAAAGACGCAGATAGAAGTGAGAAATCTTCCTCCAGTTGCAAACTTTTCATGGAGTCCAACCGAGGTATTTTCATACACGCTTGTAGAGTTTAATGCAAGCTCAAGCTATGATTCTGACGGCTCTATAGTCAATTATACATGGAATTTTGGAGATGGAAATGCAGGCTATGGCGTATTGCCAACTCATAAATACACAAACTCTGGAACTTATATTATTGTGCTAACTGTCAGAGATGATATGGGTGCAGAAAGCAGCATGGAAATAGAATTTGAAGTTAAAAACAGGAAGCCGGATGCAAAATTCATATTCACCCCTGAAGAGCCATATGCTGGAGAGGAGATAAACTTCACAGATTTGTCATCTGATTTGGACGGAAAAATTGTTGAGTGGCGCTGGGACTTCGGGGACGGAAGCATAGTATATGGAAAAGATGTAACACATGCATATGATAAAGCAGGAGAGTATACTGTAACTTTGCAGGTGAAAGACGATGAGGGAGCAAAAGCAAATTACAGCATGACAATAAAGATAAAAGAAAAAGAGACACCTGGTTTTGAAATAGCGTTTGTGTTGATTGCTTTTGTTGTAATAGTGGCCAGGAGATTAAAAAAATTTAAGTAGTTATATATATTGGTGGTGTAATGTCAAAGACAATGTCTAAAGAACAAACAAAAAAATCAAAAAAGGACGATATAAAGAAAAAGCTTGAAGAGATTGAAGAAGCCCTGAGATACAATGAGGCAATGCTTGAGGAATTATATGAAACACAGGAATCTATGTTTCCAATATTTGCAGATCTGGTTAAATTGATAAGCAGACTTTACAAGGAAATGAAAATAGAGGATGAAGAGTTAAAAGGATGTATAAACAGGCTTAAGGAAACTTTCACAGATGAAAATGAAAATATCCTGAAGAAATATTTCAAGGATAATGACGATTTCACAGTTGCCTACACCTGAAATTAAAAGAATTGCAGAAATAATAGCAAATGAAATAGAGCAGGGAAAAATAAAGAACAAGGAAGATTTATTAAAATTTAAAAAATTTTTAGCACGACAATATTCGTTAAAGAGAATTCCTTCTGATGCTGAGATTCTGAGCCATATTGAAGGAGAAAAAAAGGAGAAAGTAATAAGCATTCTCCAGAGAAAGCCAGTCAGAACAATTTCTGGTGTTGCAATCATTGCTGTAATGACTTCTCCATATCCATGTCCTCACGGAAGATGCATTCCATGTCCAGGTGGCCCTCCTTATACGCCACAAAGCTATACTGGCAAAGAGCCTGCTGCTTTAAGGGCTGCTCGCAACGAATTTAATCCATATCTGCAGGTTAAAGATAGACTGAAGCAGCTGGAAATAATAGGACATCCTACTGATAAAATAGACATGATTATAATGGGTGGAACTTTTCCAGCCAGAGATGTAATTTATCAGAAATGGTTTGTGAAGAGATGTTATGACGCTTTGAATGGTATAGATGCCGTAAACTTGGAGGAGGCAAAAAGACTGAATGAAAATGCTGCCCACAGATGCATCGGTCTAACTATTGAAACTCGTCCCGACTGGTGTAGAATGTGGCATATTGACATAATGCTTGAACTTGGAGCAACAAGAGTGGAAATTGGTGCACAAATTTTGGATGATAAAGTTCTTGAAGAAATGGGGCGAGGCCATACAGTATTTGATACTATTCTGGCAACACAGCTTGCAAAGGACGCGGGCCTTAAAATATGCTATCACATAATGCCTGGACTTCCAGGAAGCAGTTATGAAAATGATCTGCAATCCTTTCAGAGAATGTTTAGAGATGAAAGATTCCGTCCAGATATGCTTAAGATATATCCTACGCTGGTTGTTAAGCCCTCCATTCTATATGAAAAATGGAAAGCTGGCGAATATAAGCCACTGGAAGAAGAGGAGGCAATACATCTAATTGCAGAGATGAAAAAATATGTGCCGGAATGGGTTCGCATTCAGAGGGTGGAGAGGGATATTCCTTCATATATGATTGAGGAGGGAATAAAAAAAAGCAATTTAAGGCAGATTATTCACAAAAGAATGAAGGAGCTGGGCATGGAATGTAGATGTATAAGATGCAGAGAGATAGGACATAAAAAGGTGGACATAAAAGACGATTTTGAATTGAGAAGAAGAGAATATATTGCAAGCAGTGGAAGAGAAATATTTCTTTCCATAGAGAATGAGGATGTTATCGTTGCTTATTGCCGCCTCCGCATTCCTTTCAGGCCCCATCGTTATGAGATGGAGAATGCCGCTGTTGTTAGGGAGCTTAAGGTACATGGCGCAATGGTTGAGATAGGCAGGAGAGATAGCAAAAAATGGCAACATCGCGGCTATGGAAAAATTTTGATGGAGGAAGCAGAAAAATTGGCAATGAAATTTGGTAAGGAAAAGATCCTCGTTCTGAGTGGAGTAGGGGCAAAGGAATATTATAGAAAAATAGGATATGGAGAGGAAGGCGTTTATATGGTTAAATATCTCAGCTGAATAGTGTTATGTATGGATGAATTAGATATGCTGTAGCTGCAATTATGTAGAAGCCAGCAAGTGTTAAATAAAATGCGGCCCATAAATCATTGTTTTCAAGAGATATTTTTGAAATATCCATTCTGAACATCTTGTAAATCATCCAGAGAGTCGGTATAACAAGGATGAACAATGCTGCCATATTTGATGGAAGCAAACCTGCTTTTAGATAGACAGCAAGCAGGAAGAAACTCAAAAATGAGAGAAAGGCAATTATCCACGACAGTGTTTTTAATCCATGATATACAGCAGGGGTCATTATTCCAAATTTTTTATCTCCTTCTATATCATTTATATCCTTTGTATTCTGCCATGCTAGCACCCATACTGCCATTATGCTTCCTATAAGCCATGGTGTGGCGTCGCCAACATTGCCAAATATGCTCCATGCAGCCGGCAAAGGAAGTAATCCACGAGATATTGCTAATGAGGTGGTATTAAGCCATAATCTCTTCTTTAGTCTGAAAGGCTCTATATTATAAAGTACGCCAGCGAGAAGAAATGCCACCATGAAAAAACCATAATAGATGTTTATGGCAAAACCAATAAGGATGGAAAATATGGCAAAGAACCATGCCACTGCCTGTGCCTTTTCCTCGCTTATTTCACCGCTTGCTATGGGGCGATAATTTTTACCATTTACCCTATCTATTTCGACATCTTCAATCTGGTTCATTATCTGGCCCACAGCCTGAGCAGAGGCCAGAGCAAAAGATGCAAGAAGTATTGTGGAGAAATTTTGCCAGAATATTTCTGTTTCATTATATACTGCAAGCTGGAGAAGACAGCCAAACATGATTGCCATGAATGGGGCAATGAGAGTAAACGGTCTAACCAGCATAAACCAAGCTTTCCAATTCATAAAATCAATAGATAATGTAGAATTTGTTTTAAATATTATGGTTCAAAAATAGAAAAATAAAAAGGGGGTTTAGAGCCAGTCAACTCCTCCGGCAAGCAATGCCTCTCCCATGAGGAACTGAAGTCTTGGTATGCCGTAGCCAATCTTTCCAAAGTCTATGTATATGCCGACAAATCCCCAGACAATGAGTGTGTGGGTGCCAACCATGTCCCAGTATTCAATACGGGGTGGCAACAAACGTACATTGAGAGATGCTGTATAACCGAGCAAGAAATACTGCATTATAATCGGGCGGAACATGAAGCCAATGAATGCCTCTCCTGGATACAAAGGAATCCAAGAAAATCCTCTGCCAAAGCTTATTATTGGCAATAGAAAGTCCATTTTTGGACTCAGGAAATTCGCTAGTATCTTTGCTACAGGGAATCCTGCAGGTATAAGACCCAGTTCTATCAATTTGTTGATGAATGCCTCAATTATCTCCATCGCCAAGCTTTTTTCATCATCATCTGCATTGGGATCTGTTAGAATCTTAATGGCATCTTCCACTTCTATTGCTTTTTTCTCTAGAAGTTTCACATCTTTTTCAGATAACTCTATTATCTTTACCTCCTTGCCAACTGGTGTAAGTACTGTGGTACTCACCTCAATTTTTTTTCCTTCGTATCCTGCGCTCGCTAAAAACGGAGTTGATACCAAAGCAACAGCCAATAACATAATTCCTATCTTTGTCCCCCATCTCATTTAACCCACCTAAATATGAATACGGAAGTTTATATTTATTTATTTCGATACATACTTAAAGCATCGGTAAGAAACTCCTTCTTTATAAAAATTTCCTCTGTCAACAGAGGATAAAACTCAAAGTCATATTTTGTGTCTAAAAGAACTAGATTTTCTGCAGGGGCAATACCAAAATTTATCCTTCTCTTTTTATTCAGGCAATCCATTATTTCTTCTTTCCCGATATCTTCCTTTCCTGCTTTGATTACTGCTGCCATCATCCTCCTTATCTGATTCCACAGAAAAGATTTCCCTACAAAATCCACCTTTATTATCCTGCCCTTTTTTGTAACACTCACCCTGTCTATCCTCCTCACCGGATTTCTTGAGTCTATTCTGGCAAAATATGAGAAATCATGCTCTCCTTCGAAAAGCGTGGCAGCTTCTTTTAATTTTTTCACATCAAAACCATCATCGTATAGATAATAGCGATAGATTTTGTATAGACAGTGCCTTGGATTAAAATCCTCATTTACATATGCATATCCCATAATCCATACATCCTTCATCCCTTGCAACACCTTTAGGGCGTTTCCTTTGCAATTGAATGCGATTACATTTCCTATTGCACTAACTCCTCTATCCGTTCTTGCAGCATACTGAAATTTTGCTTGCTTCCTGTCTCTTATAATCTTTGTTTTTTTCAGTATTTTTAATATTTCTCCCTCAACTGTCCTCTTATTTGGTTGCATGGCAAATCCGTAGAATTTGCTGCCATCATACCCTATTTTCACTGCAATTCGCATAATTAAAATATAGATTTCATATTTATAAAAACATGAAAAAGGAATATCTAAATATCATATGTTGCCCTTACTGTCATGGAGAACTTGAGCTGGAAATAAAAGAAGAGAATGATGATGAAATAATCGAAGGAGAATTTTTCTGCAAAAAATGCCAGAAAAAATATGAAATAAAGGAGGGAATACCCATACTTATGTAATTTCATTCTTTTTAACCTTTGATATAACGACCGGAGGCATTAAATTTCCATGAGTGGGAATTTTATCGACTTCTTTTATTTCTATAAGAATATCTTTACCAAACTTTTCCTCATACTTTGCTTTAATTTTCTCGTAAATCCTTTCCAGTTTATCTTTTTCTTCGCCTCCTTTAGGCACAACAAGAATAACAATCCTCCGTTCATCTTCCTGCACAATCTGAAATTGCTTTATACCATAGAAATTTTCTTCATTCATGACTTCACTGGGAATATATGTGAAGGATAGAGGCGGCACCAATTTTCCATCTGGAGTTATAATTGCATCTGCTCTCCGTCCCTCTATCGAGCCTATACATTCTGTATTCATTCCGCACGAGCATTTGCTATCTCCTTTCCTTATAAAATCATCCATTCCAGCGTATCGAATAATGGGTGTCCCCTTTCCATATAATCTTGTTATTACAGCTTTTCCAACTTCTCCTTCAGCAACAGGCTGCATATTCTCATCTAAAACTTCCAGATAAACCATATCAGAGTGCAGATGATAGTTTCCTTTTTTACATTCAAATGCTATAGGCCCCCCTTCTGTTGATTCATATACATCAAAAACTCTCGCATTAAATGCCTCTTCAATATATTTTCTAGTGTATGGATCAAGCACAGCTCCAGAAGAGGAAATATATTGGGGGGAGATATCCTTTCCTATTCCTTCCTCCATTTTTAAAGTTGCCAGTATGCGCAAAATGCCGGGATAGCCATTCAGAAAATCTGGCTTAAACTCATTTATTTTCTCTGCCATTATTCTTGGCTCCTCACCAATATCAATTATCTGGAGATTTTTTATTGATAAAGCTTTCATAATGAAAGAAGGCAATGGGGACACAAAGGAAGCATATCCAGCAGTCCCATAAGCCATATCTCCAATTACAGTAATCCTCGTTTTATTCCATTTTGCATCATATGCCTTAAGAATGCGCACATAGGCGATAATATTTCTTATAATGGTAGAATAGTCTGCATATATTACAACAGGTTTTCCTGTAGAGCCTGAGGTAGACAGCTTTTCGGCTCTGGATATGTTAAAATTTTTTGGAACTATTCCATCTGGAAAATTTTCTCTTATGTCCTCCTTTGTTATCACAGGTAGTTTTTCAATATCCTCTATGCCTTTTATGTCATCTGGCCTTACACCCGCTTTTTTATATTTTTTATGATAGACAGGAACAGAATAAGCATATCTTATAATCCTCCTCAATCTTTTATTCTGGAGTTTTTTAATTTCCTCTCTGGTTTTCCTCCATACTATATCGACATCAAAAAAATAGCCCTTGACAAGCTGCAAAAGTACGGCAGTATCGATCATTGCCTATATTATATCATATATTGAATATAAGGGCTTCCATTTTTTCTTCAGCTTCGTTGCCAGCATTATCATATGCTATTGCCTTTATTTCGTGCTTAAAGAAAGCAAATTCATCCCATAACCACTCATATGGCTTGTTTTTCAATTCCACTTTTAACTCATCATCTATATATATCTCTATTTTGGAAATGCCAGACAATATGTCAGATGCATCTATTTGGAAGGTAATTTTTCCAATTATGACTGTGTTCTCCATCGGCATCACTTCTCTATCTGCGATATAGAGATATTCCCCTGGTCTTTCTATAGAAATTTCAGGAGGCTCGTTGTCATTTATTTCTACCTGGGCTATTTTTAAAAGAGTTCCAACGACAAGCTTTGTAACTCTTGCATCATATTCTAAATCCATCTTATCTATTGTATCCTCTGAGGAATGATAATAGTCATTGAATTGATACTCATGGAAAAATGCTGCATCATATCCATGCTGTATGAAAGGCCAGTGATCGCTGCTTGCTCCTGCATTGTATTCATGGATGGTGAGTCCTAGGCTATATTCTTCCGCCACTTCTCTTGCCACATTTGCAATCCATTTTGAGTCCTGTCTGTCATAAACCACGACATTCTCTTTGCCAGTTTCATCTCTAGTATATCCAATCATATCTGCATTGAGCACAGCAACAATTGCCATATTTTTTTCGTAAGCATGTGATGCATAACTATAGCTCCCAAGCAATCCTTCCTCTTCTCCAGAAAATGTAATAAATCTTATGGTATAAGTTAACTTGATATCATCCTTATACCGACTTATTGCCTTTGCTGCCGCCAGCACTGCAGCTGTTCCAGAGCCGTTATCATCTGCTCCGGGTGAGGAAGGCACGCTGTCATAATGAGCACATATTATCACGCTATCCTCACTTTCTCCAGGAAGGATGGCTTCAATGTTTCTATCTTCATATCCTCCATAACTCCAGTTTATGAAATGGGTTTCGTAGCCATAGCTTTTCAGTTCATTGTATATATAGTTGCCAGCATTCCAGCACGATTGCTGCCCTGTCACACGGGGACCAAATTCCTGCAGAGTTTGAATATAATTTGCAACCATTTCCTCATTTATTAAATTCAAAATTCCTTCTACGTAATCATAGTTGATATCAACGCTTCTATTATCAGCATTATCAGCCAGAGAAAATGGCAGAAAGAATATTGCTATGAAGACAACGAGGATTTTCTTCATAGATAATGAATCTGTTTTCAGTATAAAATTTTATTGAGAACACCAGGATTTAAAAAGAATTGTAAGAAGGCTACAATTGTTAAACATTTCTTTCCCAATCATGACACAGCCTTAAACAATAACACTAAAATATGCGGATTTATATTAAGGCAGAGGGCTCGTGGTCTAGGGGTTATGACGTCGCCTTCACGAGGCGAAGGTCGCCGGTTCGAATCCGGCCGAGCCCATTTTTATATGAAATGACTGAAAAAGATTCATGTGTGTATTGATAAACAATCCAAAATGTTTCATTTAATTCTCGTAAAAATTAAGCCTAGAATGCCCAATGCCACGAATAGAATTGTAACAGAATATATGCCAATATCCGCCCATACGCCATATGTTAATCCCCACGAAATGTAAAATATGATACCAACAAATACTGCAAGCAGGGACAGCACTAATTTTACGCTTATCTTAAATTCTTTTGTTTCAGCCATTTTTATCACTTATTAGGTTAAAGATAGTGGGAGCACTGGGATTTGAACCCAGGTCAGCGGGTCTCTTCTATGGGTCATCGCTCCAGTTATTCTTCATATCTCGGATGACCCTCTTTTAATCATCCCCATAACTGGAGCCCGCTA
>Ga0180300_10000168_pt1 | contig 26277 bp, 16 predicted proteins | sample GuaBasSediGuay15_FD_121798 | JGI IMG/M metagenome (GOLD analysis project Ga0180300, IMG submission 121798) | Subseafloor sediment microbial communities from Guaymas Basin, Gulf of California, Mexico - Guay15, Core 4569-2, 21-24 cm | ecosystem: Environmental > Aquatic > Marine > Hydrothermal...
ACGATAAAACAAAAAATCTTTACGATTCGTTAAAAATTTTGCTTTACGATAGTTTACGATTTTTTGATTCTTCTCCTATCAGAACAGGACTTTTTTTGCAAAATTTTATAAATCAATGCTATTTTTCGCTTAATGGTGGTGATTAAAAATGCCTAATGGTAGAAAAAATCAATCAGATATTCCAAAGGAATTACTTGAAAAACTGCCTAAGGATGTTCAAGAAAAACTAAAGCAGATAAAAAAGGACCTGAACAAATTCACGAAAAAAGCTCTTGAGAAATACGACAAAGAAATACTCGGTATAGCCCTATTGCCGCCACCAAAACCAGAGCCAGGAAAAAAGCCAGATGAAAAAATCGATGTCCTTGTCTTAGCAGACGACTCAGAAACAAAAATGCCTGTTTTTGAATTTAAATCCAAGCTGTTAAAGGACCTTATCGATATCGCAAAAAACATAAACGAAAAAATCATTGTCGAATTATTGCCTTTATCAGAGCTCTGGCAAAACTGTTATGATGGTAAATACGACTTGCTTAAACTAATGGCCCTTTCTGCACCTTTGCACGATAAAGGAATGCTCTCAGCAATAAAAATAGCAGAGGTCCATAAAAACATGGTTCTGAAAAAATTTGAAAAATATATTGTCAGCTACGTCCTTGCAGGCTCACTTGTGCAAGGAAAAGCTACGCCAACAAGCGATATTGACACTTGGGTGGTCATCGATGACACAGATGTAAAGAAAATGACAAGGGCTGAATTGAAAGACAAGCTTAGGGCTATAATCATCAGCATGGCAATCGAAGCAGGCGAACTTACAGGCATAAGAAACAAACTGAACATACAAGTCTATATCCTTACTGATTTCTGGGAAAGCCTGAAAGAAGCAAATCCAGTTATATTTACTTTGCTCAGAGATGGAGTTCCATTCTATGACAGAGGAATCTTCATGCCTTGGAAGCTGTTGCTGAAAATGGGACGCATAAAGCCGAGTCCAGAAGCAATAGACACATTCATGAGCAGCGGCGAAACAATACTCAAAAAAGCAAAGGTAAAACTAACAGAAATCGGATTAGAGGATCTTTTCTGGGCAACAATCACGCCATCACAAGCAGCTCTAATGCTTTATGGCTTACCACCTCCAACGCCGAGAGAAACACCAGAAATAATGAAAGAGATATTCGTCAAAAAAGAAAAACTCCTTGAAGAAAACTACGTGAAAATCCTTGAAAAAATACTCCAGGTTAGAAAAGATATAGAACATGGAAAAAGAAAGGAAATCAGTGGAAAGGAGCTCGATGAACTCCTTTCAGGAGCAGAACGTTTCCTAAAAAGAATAAAAAGATTATTTGCACAGATTGAAAAAGCAAAGCAGGAAGAAAGCATCCAAAGCATTTACGAAACAATAATCTCAGCTATCAGGGACATACTCGTACTTGAAGGCATAGAAAAAGCAATACCCGAGGATAAGATAAAAGAGTTTTTCAAAAAAGAATTGATCGATAAAGGAAAAATACCAGAGAAATACAACAGAATGCTTGTTTCTATAATCAAAGCAAAAAAAGATTTTGAAGAAGGAAAACTAACAAAACAAGAAATAGACAAAGCAAGGCGTGAAAGCAGCGAATTACTAAGATACCTTATCGAATATGTCCAAAGAAAAAGGGCACGAGAACTTGAAAAAGCAAGATTGCGCATAAAGTATGGAAATCACTTTGGCGAAGTAATTTTGCTCGAAAACAAAGCTTATATCATTCGAGATATTGACGCAAAAGAGAAAGAAATAAACAAAGCCAAAATAAAAGAAGATGGTTCTCTTGGGCCACTTGAGAAAGCAACAGCAGAAGAGCTTGAACACGACCTCGCAAAAAAGACAATTCCAAAAAAAGCGCTGATAAAAGAAACAACATTTGAATCGCTAAAAAGAATATTCGGCAAGGATCTCGAAATCGTTTTAGGCTAAAGATAAACAAGATTTAATCCAGAAACTTTTATATAAAGCCAAACGATTTCTTTTCTTATGGTTCCAGAACCAACCTATGAAACTCACAGGGCTATGCCAGTGCTCACTCTTCGCTATTCTGGCATGTTCGACTTTGATGGATTATTCACTATGATCGCAAGATGGTTCAAAGAAAGAAAATTCTGGTACGAAGAGCATACCTATAAACACACCTTAGCAGCGCCTTTTGCAGAAGAAGAAATCGGAATGACTGGTGAGCGCGAAGTTACAACTTTTGTAAAATTCACAATAGACGTAACCATGAAACTGTGGAACATGAAAGAAACAACCGCTGTTTTCAAAGGCGAAAAGAAAAAGCTCCTGACAGGAAGGATAGAAATAAAAATCAATGGAGCTGTTGATATCGATTATCAGAAATGGTTTGAAAAAAACAAGTTTTGGCGCATTGTTGCAGATTTTTATTACAAATACATAATCAAAAAAACAATTGAAGAAAAATGGGAAGATGACTTATTCAATCTGATGTCAAACCTGCATTCAAAAATTAAAAATTTCCTTGAGATGGGTGCTAGATAATGCCTGAAAGAACATTGATTGTGGATCACCTTACCTTAACATACTCTGGACTGCTCGACTTAAATGCTTTTTATCGCTATTTAATGGAATGGTTTTCATCAAATCATTTCGCGCCTTATGAGGCAAGAAATGAAGAGCTCACAACTCCAAATGGAAAAGATATCATTATAGAACTTCTCCCATACAAAAAGTACACAGATCACTTTAAAGGTATTATGAAAATAGAAATAAACTTCGTTGGCATTAAACCAGTCGAAGTAGAAAAACACTCAACAAAGGTAAAGCTAAATAAAGGTTTTGTCAAGATAGTCATTGATGGCTACCTCGAAACAGATTATGAAAAATATTGGGAAAGAAAAGCAACGCTATTTTTCTTTAAGCTCCTATTCGATAAACTATTACTAAAAAGATACGCAAGCATGTACGAGAACACAGTTAAGCAAGACGTCTACAAACTCCATGATGCCATTCAACACTTTTTCAATCTCTATAAATAAAAATGCCAGAAGAATATCTTGCAGTTGATGGGCTTGAATTCAACTATAAAGGACTATTCGATTTCAAAGATTTGCTTCGCTATATCAAAGAAATTTTCACTCGGCATGGCTATACTATACTCGAAAAAGAAAAAGAAGCAAAGATAAAATCCGCAGGAAAGGATTTTTACATAGAATTTCTTGCTGAAAAAGAAAAAACAAAATTCGAAAAGCTCACAATAATTCTTAAACTCAACATAACAAACATGACAAACACAGAAGTCATAGTTGATTCAAAAACAAGAAAGCTGAATCAAGCAGACATAACTGCCATATTCGATGCATGGCTCATAACCGATTTCAAAGGTAGATGGACAGCACCTTGGTATTTCTTTCTTAAAACCCTTTTTCGTCATGGATTTACAAAAATTGGAGAACGCTTCGAAGATGAATTGATAAACGATACTAATACAATCTGTGAAAATCTTAAAGCACATCTCAACCTGCACAGGTTCGTTGAAGTTAAACCGAAGAAAAAACTAACAAAAGAACAGCAAGAGCAAGGCGATAAGCAAGCAACGAGCAAGGCGTAAGATTTAAATATCACCTTCTTTATTCCTCGCTTGAATAACTAAACTAAGAGGCATTCTAACGCTTAATTGGGGGTGAAAAAATGGCAGAACAACAAAAGATACAACCAATCTTTATCCTGCCTGAAGGAACACAGAGAAGTACTGGCAGGATGGCTCAGAGAAATAATATTCTCGCTGCAAAGCTAGTAGCAGAAACAATTAGAACAACGCTTGGCCCAAAAGGCATGGATAAAATGATAGTTGATTCTCTAGGCGATGTCACAGTAACAAATGATGGTGCAACAATTCTCGATGAAATGAACATTGAACATCCAACTGCAAAAATGATAGTAGAGGTCGCAAAAACTCAAGAGGATGAGGTAGGCGATGGAACAACAACAGCAGTTGTTCTTGCAGGTGAGCTACTTAAAAATGCAGAACCTTTGCTAGATCAAAACGTCCACCCAGCTGTCTTAGCAAGGGGCTATAGACTTGCAGCAAAAAAAGCACAGGAAATCTTGAACAGCGTTGCTGAAAATATTGACAAGAACGATAAAGAATTGCTTAAAAAAATTGCCCTAACAGCAATGACAGGAAAGGGCGCTGAAGCAGCTAAAGAGATACTTGCCCAGCTCGTTGTTGATGCAGTAATACAGGTAGCAGAAGAAAACGGAAAAGTCAATAAAGACAATATAAAAATAGAGAAAAAAGTCGGAAAAGGCGTAGAAGATACTGAACTGGTTAAAGGCGTAGTAATAGAAAAAGAAAGAGCCCATCCTGGAATGCCTAAAAAAATAGAAAACGCTAAGATAGCTTTAATAGATTGTGCTCTTGAGATAAAAAGCACAGAAATCGACGCGAAAATACAAATAACAGATCCGAACCAAATCCAGGCATTTATCCAACAAGAAGAAAAAATCCTAAACGAAATGGTTGAAAAGATTGCAAAAACCGGCGCCAATGTAATTTTCTGTCAAAAAGGAATTGATGATGTAGCTCAGCATTTCTTAGCAAAGCAAGGAATCTTTGCTGCAAGACGCGTAAAAGAAAGCGACATGAAAGCATTAGCTAAAGCAACTGGCGCCAGAATCATAACAAATCTCGACGATTTAACAAAGGATGATCTTGGAACTGCAGGTATTGTCGAAGAAGTAAAAATCGGCGATGAAGAAATGATATATATCAAAGAATGCAAGAATCCTAAATCAGTAACTATTCTTGTTAGAGGCGGCACAGAGCATGTGGTAGATGAAGTAAAAAGAGCCGTTGAAGACGCTATCGGTGATGTTATTGCTGTCTTAAGAACAGGAAAAGTGGTTGCAGGAGCAGGTGCTCCTGAAATCGAAGTAGCAAGACAGCTTAGAGATTTTGCAAACACATTAAGCGGCAGGGAACAGCTTGCAGTCCAAGCATTTGCAGAATGCATAGAAATCATTCCAAGAACATTAGCAGAAAATGCAGGACTCGACCCAATCGACATTCTTGCAGAGTTAAAAGCAGCTCATGAAAAAGGTGACAAATGGGCAGGAATCGATGTTTTCAGTGGAAAAGTAATCAACGCTTGGGAAACAGGAATTATCGAACCATTACGCATTAAGACACAGGCGTTAAAATCAGCGTCAGAAGCAGCAATTCTTATCCTAAGAATAGACGACGTGATCGCTGGAGGCAAAGAAGAAATGCCGGGCGGAAAAGGAGGGATCGGACCAGGCAGTTATGGCGGATATGGTGAAAGCGTATAAAGTTTAAAGGACACTTTCTTTTTCTACTTTACTTTTTCTTTTGGTTGCTCTTGAACTTCTTTCTTTTCCTCAGTATAACAATAATAATTTCTGATAAAATCTTCAAAGTCCGCATCAAAGCTTATATTCGTTGCTAGATGTTGCTTGCCTCTCCATGGATAGAAGAAATAGCCATCTACTTTCTGGTATGTTTCTTCAAAAAGAATGTTCCAAATTAATTCCACTATCTTTTTAACATCCTTTTCTTTCTTTGTATTCTCTGCCAAAAATTGCTCTGGAACTCCAATTTCAGAACCTAAGATTATACCTTTAGCGTGGCTTTTTTCTTTGAGTTCTTGTAAAAAACCAAGCAATGTTCTGATATATTTGCGATAATCATCTTCATTTTTACAGGAGCCTTGCAATCCATTAAGATGGTAGTCACTGTCAAATACATCAGCCCATACATAATCATAACCAGAAAAATTCCAGTAATCTAAATCGCCTTCATTTTCCAATCCATATTTTCTCCATGTAATCTCGCCCTTTGGTGGTGCAACCAGTCCTGAATAAAACTTCCTAATCTTTGGAAGAATCTCTTGAGTCCAGTTTTTTGCATGGTCCCAATCAACAAAAATATTCATTTCACACCACGGAGAAAACATATCAACTCCTTCTTCTTCTGCAAGTTTAGCCAATTCCAGTATAAGCTTTGTGGCATTTCTCAAAAACCCTTCTTGATCTTCAAAAGAACCATGTTCAAGTTCGATGGCGTGTGAATAACCTGGTGGCGCACCTTTTATGTAATACTCAGGATATATTTGAAGTAAAACCTTTAATCCTTGGTTTTTTGCTTCCCTTATCATCTTTCTTAATCTCTTCTTATTGCTCCACTTGGGCTCAAACATTCTTCCAGTATTCCAGTCTACTTCAACAAAGTACATCAATCCAATCCAGTTTGCTCCTGTATTCTTTGCTATCCTAATTCCTTTTTTATCATGCATATGAATATCAAGCCCCCTAATTTTAATATTCTCATTTGCATTCAATTTCTGAAATGCCAATCCAATTTCTAACCGAAATTTTAGAAATATCCCAACAATTATTGCTAAAATTATAATCAAAAAAATAATCAAGAATTTCTTTTTCAAAATTAAGCGAAATTTCTTTGCAATCGAAAAACTATTTTCATGCACTTTACGCATAGTACATATCACACAATATATATTAACCTTTCTTTCTATTTTTTTCTCTTTGATTTGAAGCTTTTTATTTCTTTTTTGTAATACATATTTATAAGATTTTGTACTTCAAACAGTACATATTTTAAAAACAGAAAAAGAAAAAATCCCCGCGGCCGGATTTTCGTCCCTTTCCGTTTCTGTTTTTTGATCAAACTTTTTCTAAAAGTTTGGCGGAAAGGGTTATTGCACCGAAGGTGCACTTTTTCCGTTAACGCTTTGCGCCGAAGGCGGAAAGGGTTAATTCGAACCGGCGACACTCCGGTGCCTGCTCAGCAGCAGCTGACTCAGCTTCATTCATAGCAAATACTTGCCTTGTAAAGCTGAGCTATCTACAGCCGGACGCTCTACCACTGAGCTACGCGGGGACATAGAAAGATTTCATACTAAAGTTAAAAAGATTTCGCTAACCAATTGCTGCCTGACCACAAAACAAAAATTTAAAATATACGAGTTAATACTATAATATTCATAATCCGAAAATCTATAAATAGGGAAGAAGAATTAAGAAAAACAAATAACTCGCTTAATTCTAATAAGTTTGAATTTATACTCAGCTATTTCAGCTTACCCTAACACTATTCGAATAAATCTTTTTCTTCTTTCCATCAATTTCAAATTTCACTCTTGCTTTTGGAAGCCTTAAGCCACCAATAACAGGCAATCTGCTTTCTATCTCATAGGTAATAAGCCTTTCCTCACTTGGCGCAAGAACATCAATCTTCCAATTTAATATTGTTCCTTTTTCTTTATGCGCTAAAATCTTGCTTGGCTTTAATGTTCCTTCTGGGAATTCTTTTCCAACTTTTGCAATATTAGGCAGAATATCTAAGATATCAACATTCCTAAGTTCTTTTCTGCTTTTATTGATAATATCAATCATAACTCTTGCCTTTGCTACTCCGCCACCTTCACCAACTAAAACATCGCTAACGGTTTTCTTCACTACCGCAACCTGCCTGAACTTCGTGTAGATAAACAAACAAACAAGTGCAAGAACAATCAAGTAAAATATAACCCTATAGTTCGTAACAAGCACAACACTGCTGCTTTCTCCTGGAGCAAGCTCGATTTCCCAAACAAAAAACTTCTTTCCATCTTTGCTAACAATCGAAGCCTTAGGAATTGTACTTGTAAATGCTTTTGCAGGTACCTCTATCATTTGAGCATTTCTAATATTTCCATCGTTCGTAAATGTGATTGTTTTCACAAGTTTTAGAAATCTTCTTTCAACTAATTCCTCACGTGAGAAAGCAGGAGTACTTTCACTTACTTCAACAATTCTAATCTTTGACGCAAGTGTTTTGTTCTCATGAAGCAAATCGAACATTACCTTGTATTCTTTTGGTTGCTGATTCTTAGGTATCTTAAAGTTCAACTCTATTGTCTTCTTCTCCAAAGAGTCAAGTTGCAAATCAACAATCTTATCAAAAGCATTAAGTTCGCTTGAAATAACCAAACTAAGATTATCAAGTTTAAGAGTATTTTTATTTTCAAGATTTACTTTAACATTTACAACCTCTTCTGGCGCAAGAACCTCAATCATATCAATGTCCATGCTTACAGCAGGAGCATAACTCAGATTTTCTGCTTCACCAATACTCACAAGAAGAAGTTTTTCTTTAAACTCACCCGTAGTCAAGCTTTTAACATAAAGTTTTACTCCGTACACCCCAGGCTCAAATTTTTTTAACGGTTTTGCAAGAACTGTCAATGTTTTCTCCTTACCAGAACCAATGCTCAATGTTGTTGTAGTAACATCCCATTCAATATCCAGAGAATAAATCTTAAAAGTTTGAGCCGCCCCATAGTTGTTAGTAATAGTTAACCTAAATTTTGCAGCTTCATCAGGCTTTATCCTATCTTTAATAGCTTTGATGCTTAGTTCAAAATCAGCTGCTGCAGAAACAATACATGCAAAAATAGTTACAATGACAATTAAACTTAAACCTGCGAAGATAAATCCTTTCTTCATTTAGCTTCACCCCTTTTCTAACAAAAAGAAAACTTGGGAGTATATAAAGTTTGTTAAATGTAGAATTATATTTGATTCTCAAAATGATCAAAATGATTCAACCGGACAGAAGGAAGATCTCTATCATAACTTACTGCAATAAAGTTCTTATCAGAATAACACAACAACAAAGCACACATCGAAGAAGGAGTTAAACCAACTAATTGTATTCTGTCTTTTTCCTTGCAGTGTTGTTTTTGATGATCGTTGACAAGCTTAGAGAGATCAAATTGGATAGAAGGATCCAACTTAAGACGATTAGCAAAGTGATATGCGCTTGCAAATACAGCATTCTTATCATATAAACCAACAGATACTATTTCTTCAGGACAAGTATTCCTTGGATTTGCCCGCACACATAAACCAACCTTAAATACCCAAAGCAAAAAGCTTGTAACTTCATCATATACATGACCCGCCATTTCCTTTCTAAGTATATCTTTGGGTTTCAATCCAAGTTCTTCTCTGAGTTCTCTTAAAACAGCTTCTTCATAGGTTTCTCCTGGCTCTATCCCTCCAAAAACAGAAGCAGTATACCACCCAGGAAAATAACGTCTAGATTTAGTTCTCCTCAAAACAACAATCCCTAAATCTTTACTTTCCACAACTGCGATGACTCCTTTTCTTAAATCTCCGTCATTTACTTTTCTAAGAAGAGCTTCAAGATCATAGCTTGAATTGTCCATAACAGAGCGCTTTAAAAGAATTTTTAAAGTTTTATTTCACTATAATCTACATAACCAAATCATACTTTTAAAAAGTATATTTTTGTTCAATTCAAAAAATGGGGCCGCCGGGATTTGAACCCGGGACCACCAGCGCCCCAGGCTGGCATCATAGCCAAGCTAGACTACGGCCCCAACCCAAATCAAAGAAAGAAAAACAATTATTTTAAAAGTTTCTTTCCTTTTTTGTTCTTTAAAAAGAACATATGTTCTTTAAAGAAAACAAATTCAAAATCATACATCACTAAATTTCTTTCCTATCTTTGCCATCACAATCTGATGCATTCTCCTCAAAAATTCAAGTCTATCCTCGAGCTTCAAAACATCCCAATAGCTTTGCAGAACAAGATTAAAGGCAAATGGACTTGGTGAAGAAGTAAAAATCTCTTCAACCTTAATCCTTCTATCCTCAATCCATTTCAGAATGAGCTTTGCATTATTCACATCCATTAAATCCTCAAGAACTTCACGCCTCGCCTCTTCAAGAATGCAGAATTTAGGATCAATGCGCTTAATCGTTGAAAGCAAAATATTTGCTCCAAGCTGCTGCCTTCCAACGCTTTTCTGCTTTCCTTTATACTGCCTTAAAATAATCAAAGCTCTTGCAGCACAATGCCTGAATCTCCTTTTCAGAACCTCAGTTTTATCTATTGCTATTTTAAGCAATTTATCAAAATTCTCGCTTTTGAGCAATTTAAAAGCAGCCATCACATTTACAGGCTTTTGTGTTCTAATAAAAAAACCATTATCATTAACCCCTATCTCAACGTTCCGCTTTTGTGTTTTAGCTATAGCATAACCTATTGCTCTGGCCAAACAATCATTTACCCTTCTGCCAAATAAAGAATGGAATATCACGTATTTTCCATCGTCTCCAGAATAATGCTCAATAACTATCTTCCTATCGTGAGGAATCTTTCCAGCATAATAAAATTGTTCCTTGAAATAATTATAAATCGCCTCAACAGCGTTTTCATCAACATAAAGATAATCTCTAATAAAATCCATGATCTCCTTTTTCGATTTTCTCAAGCAAAATTTTTCTTCGAGCAATCTCCTAAACTTGCCGATTGCTAAAGCCAGGTCAAAGCTTAACGGCAGCATCTCGCTTATCCAACTAGGTATTGTAGGTGGCCTTCCACTTGTAGGCTTAGCAAAAGCAACCATTCCTTGCGCCCTAACAAATTCATAAAGTTCTCCGCCAAGACAAAAAATATCTCCTTTATGCAACCTCTCTAAAAACAACTCATCAAGCTTTCCAACAACCTGGTCTCCAACTTTCACAAGAACATAGCTCTCGTCAGGAATTGTTCCAATGTTCGTCATATAAATAATCCTTCCAGTTCTACCACGCCTACCAATAAATCCAGTTTCAGCATCATACCAAATCTTAGCATAAACATTCCTTGCTTCTAAACCATACCCTCCCGAAAGAAAAACAATAACATCCATGAAACGTTCCCAACTAAGATCATGAAACGAATAGCTTTGCTTAACGAGAGTAAATAATTCATCAATACGCAATTTCTCTTGCTGCGCAATCCCAACGATATGCTGCGACAAAACATCAAGACAATTTCTTGGAAGATGAATTTTATCTATCTTCTTCTCGATAGCTTCTTTTAGCAGCACAGCACATTCAACTAAATCATCTCTATCAAAAACAACAATCCTTCCTTTAGTAACATCATGCAATCTGTGTCCGCTTCTTCCTATTCTCTGCAAAGCTCTTGCAACGCTTTTAGGACTCCCCAAACAAATCACAAGATCAATATAACCTATATCTACACCAAGTTCAAGCGATGTACTACTTGCAACCACCTTTAACCTTCCTTCTTTCAATTTATTCTCAACATCATGCCTTATCTGTTTGCTCAAACTGCTATGATGCGCTCCTATGTTTGCTTCATAGCTCTTAGGAAATCTTTCTTTCAAATGATCAACAACTCTCTCTGTAGCACTCCTTGTATTTGTAAAAATAAGCGTTGTCCTATGTGATTGAATCAAACTATCCAATAAATCATAGAGTCTTTTCTGCATCTCAGCTCCACTTACATTTATCATATCTTTAACAGGACACAGTACTTTCAAATCAGTCTTTTTCTTGAACGGAACGTCAACAACCAAGCAATTTCGCGGCTTTCCATTAACAAAACCAACTAAGAATTTTGCAACTTCATCAAGTGGAGCTATAGTAGCACTCAATCCGATTCTGCACAAAGCAGGACTCAATCTTTGCAAACGCTCCAAGGAAAGCGATAAATGAACTCCCCTCTTGTTTTCAGCCAATGCATGAATTTCATCAACAATGCACCACTGCACATCTTTAAGCAAATCAACGAACTTCTTAGTTGTCAGTACTATTCCTAAAGTCTCTGGCGTTGTAATCAGGATATGCGGCGGATTTTTGAGCATGCGCTGTCTTTCATTAGCTGAAGTATCTCCTGTTCTGACTGCAATCCTTATTCCTAACTTTTTCCCAGCGAGTTTTTCAATCTCAGCTAAAGGCTCTTTTAGGTTTCTTTCTATGTCCCTATTCAAAGCTTTCAAAGGACTAACATAAACACAATATACCTTATCTTCAAGTATGCCTTTTTCAGCAGAATCAACTAGTTCATTCAGTATAGCTAAAAAAGCAGTTAATGTTTTTGTTGCTCCTGTTGGTGCAGAAATCAAAATATTATTGCGCTTGTGTATTTCCATAACACCATACAGCTGAGGCAAAGAAAAAGATCTAAACCTGCTAAAAAACCATTTTCTAACCAAAGGATGTAAAATAGACTCTACTTCTTCTGTGTTATATGGCTTTTCCATAAACTTGATTGACATTTTAATTTGATACGCCTTGCTAAAAATCGTTCAACAAATAATAATCAAATCTAGAAATCGCATTTAAAAATTTAATTAAATAAAAAATGTTTTAATGAATGTTCTAATAAATCGAAACATTTATTCTCCATTCTGCATCAGTATTCCTTGCCTTTTCTCCCTCAACCAATCTTTAAGCCATTGCTTAAAACTTTCTTTATCAATATCCCTTATATCGTGCTCAAGAAGAAGACGATTAATCACTCTTGTTTCAAATACAGTTCTCCACGAATATTTTTTCTCAAACAAAGCTCCAACTCCAAGCCCGATCTGAAAGATCTTATATTGAAAGAGTAATTCCCTAAGTTCATCATTATGCAAGTTCTTTTCCCAATCTTCAACACGCGCTTTAAATCGTCTGTAAAAATAAATATCCTCAATCATAGCGCAATAATTGCTTGATAGAATCCTACGGATGCTATCATCAAGCATTTCTAAATTCCTTTCTATAACTAATATTTTTTCTTTTGAAGTCATTTCCCGAGAACATGTAAATAGGCTCGGTTCTTCTTCGTCTTTATCGCATTTGAATTTAATATAGAAAAAATCAAGCATAACCCTTTCTGCTTCATCAATGTTTTCAAGTGCTTTTTCTAATTCAGAAATCACAGCAGTTTTAGCTTTGGATTCAGCTCTATTACAAACAGAATAATATTTTTCTTTCTCTCCGCTTAAACATCCAGCTAACGCCAGCAACAAAAAACACTTACTTGCATATCGTCCTGCTTTCCTTATAAAATTTAAAATCGCCAATTTTACCACACCATTTCATCTTCCTCGCCCATCTAGGCTTTCTATTTCCACTAAAATAATGCGTTGCTCCGTTTGTTGGATCTTTTACCAAACCATTCAAAACAGCATGAGCAACAGCCAAGCATTTTGCAAAAATTTCTGGCGTCTCATACAGCAACGGATTCATCAATTTCTTCCTATTTGTATCATTTTTATTAAAACAGCTGTATTGCCATGGCTTTAGCAAAACCTCTCGCAAACTTTTTCCATACCAACCACCAATCTCCATTCTATTTACAGCTGTATAAGCAACACTAATCATAGCTTCAAGCGGTTGATTTCTTGCTTCACCAAAAATCATTCTTGCAAACAGCATTAATTCACTATCATGCTTAAAATTATCATTATATCCATACTCTGGATTTATGCTTCCGCTTTTTAATTCACAAGCATACTTCTCAATCAATTGCTCAAGCAAGTTTTCTTTCTTATTTGCTCTATTTATATCTGCTCTGTTTATCTTCTTATTGCTTGTAGAATTCACATATCGCACAATAGGATTAACTCCATTAGGTTTATCCAATGACTCGCTACAACCTTGATAAGCCCCAAAGAGCCAAAACCCTGCTGCTAAAGCTGCGAAAGTCAAAGCCGCGTCCTTTAAAATTCCTGCACAACTGAAAAATTTCTTCAAATCCATACCAAAGAGAAAGCAAAAAATAGTTTATAAAACTTTCTGTTTTTAACCACTTTACAATGACAATAAGTATAACTTAAAAAATCTCACTTAAACATCCAACTCCTTGACTTCTTTAGCATGCTTCATAAAGAATTCTCTTCTTGGCTCAACTTCTTCGCCCATCAACATGCTGAAAATCTTATCAGCTTCAACAGCATCCTCGACAGTAACTTTCTTCAAAATCCTTTTCTCAGGATCCATTGTTGTTTCCCATAGCTGCTCAGGATTCATTTCACCAAGTCCTTTAAAGCGCTGGACTTCAACATCTTCACCAAGCTGTTTAACCAAAGCATCTTTTTCGGCATCGCTTAAAGCATAATAAACCTTTTTTCCTTTCCTAATCCTGTATAGCGGTGGTTGAGCAACATATAAATAACCTGCCTCAATCAAAGAAAGCATATATCTGTAAAATAGAGTTAATAGTAAGCAACAGATATGGTTTCCATCAGAATTATGCAATAACACACCACCAATTCCACCGACGAAATTTTGTGTTCCTTTAACAGAAATATCGTAAACGTATTTTCTTCTGTAACGAATTTCTTTTATTTCTGTGATTTTTATAGCTGAAAAATCTTTTGAAATCCTGAAAAAATCATTTCTTTTCCATCTCGTTCGCTCAAGATCTAATTTCTTCAATTCAAAAAGAAGAGAACCACTCCGTTTATGGTTTTTCCACATGTCTTTTATTTTGTTTAGCTCACTCCCCCTAATGAATACATTATATCTTGTTTTATTGTTTCTCTTGCATCGCTTATTTGCTTTAATAACTTCAAAGGCAGGAAAAACACCAATTTGCCTTAGTAGAGTTAAAACGCCCAACATCAAATTTCTTGAAATAGAAGAAAACTGAATTCTCCGTTCTTTGGGATGTATATATCCGTCGCTATGCAATAATCCTTCCAATAAAGCAAACTTAACTTTGAGGGGAGCATTATAAAATACGTTTGGAATAAACTTTTTAGGGCCCTTAACTCCAAGTAGACCTAGCGTCTTCAGAAGTAAAGCAAAGTTAAACGAATGAAAATACAACACCAAACTTTTACCATACTTTTGCTGAATTATCTTTGCATTGAAGCGCTCTTTAAGGATCCTTTTCAACCTTTTTAAATAATGTAATTTATCTTCAGCATTGAATCCTAAAAGAAACCTATTCGGACTTCCTCGAATGGGAGAATAACACCCATCTCCAAGATAAATTCCGATAAGATAAGCAACATCCTGATCTAATTTTACTTTCAGGTCAAAAGGATGTGCAGTATTAAAATTAAAAAATTTGGCCTTTTCTAACAGTTTTTCATCGTAGCCAAAAACCTTTTCAAAATCATAAAGAGTTATCAGAACCTTATACTCAAAAGTATTTAAATCTAATCCAATCAAATCTAAATACTTTTTTAGATCTTTTAACCGCGGTCTTACATTGTCGACTTTTAGCTCCCATTGCTCTAGAATGGTTGGGTATATTCTTAATCGCTTAGCTGCTTCTACTCGAGAGAATTGTTTCCTTCTACAGGCTTTTATTTTTTGCCATGATGTTAAATCTAAATCAATTAATGCATTTTCAGGAATAAACGTGAGATCACACTTATCAAATCGGAGTAAAATTCTCTTTTTCTGTGTTCTTGGCAAATCTCGCAAAGCAGTCGTAAGATCCAAAACTATTCCTCGTTGAAGAGAAGGAATTTGGTTTGGGATTACAAGCAAATCGCCAAGCTTCAACTTTCTCGTTTCCTTAGGAATGACTTTCCCATTCTCGTACACAAAAACGCTATGATCTCCAGTTACGCATATACTAAATTTTTTAACGGTTTTAATCTCAAATATTTTCGCTCGAACGGGTTTTTTTAAGACCTGGTAAACATCCTTCAATTCCAAACGCCCTCCATTATAAGAAAATACTTGATAATCTTCGGGATTAGTACATTTTTCTACAAAATCTCCGATCAACCAATGTTCAAATAACCCGGTCTTTTTGTTGAAAAGTAAAATAGGAGTATCATAAGTCGTACTATCAGCGTCGACCATAATAATTATTTTATGATATCTTGCCTTTTCTGGCTTGCACTCGTCACCTATGCCAGTACCAATAGCACTAATCAAAGTAGTGATCTCAGCACTTTTCATAATCTTTGATAAATTTGCTTTTTCAACATTCAATATCTTTCCTTTCAATGGCAAAACAGCTTGAAATTCCTTATTCCTAGCTTGCTTAGCGCTTCCACCAGCACTATCTCCCTCAACTATAAAGAGCTCACATTTAGCAGGATCATTACTGCTACAATCAGCTAATTTTCCAGGCAAGCCATGTTCACCTAAAGCAGTTTTTCTCCTTACAAGTTCTCTTGCTTCTTTTGCTGCAATCCTTGCTTTTGCAGCAGCCACAATCTTAGTTATTATTTCCTTTGCTTCTGCAGGATGCCTATCCAAATAATCAACAAAATTTTCCCTAACTATGCTTTCAACTATTCCCTTAACTTCGCTATTTCCGAGCTTTGTTTTCGTCTGTCCTTCAAATTGGGGATCATAAAGCCTTACTGATATAACTGCAGTTAATCCTTCTCTTGCATCTTCGCCACTAACAGCAGAACCAAGCTTGTTTCTTTTTATGTAGTTATTCACAGCTCTCGTCAATCCTGCTTTAAATCCATCTAAGTGAGTTCCGCCTTCGTGTGTATTTATATTATTAGCAAAACTAAAAATCGTTTCCTTAAATGTTTTCGTATACTGCATTGCTACTTCAACGCTTGTTCCATTTATTGTTTTGCTAAAATAAATAACAGGATGCAACTCATCTCTATTCTTGTTCAAATATCTAACAAACTCAATTATTCCGCCTTCATAGAAAAATTCCTTCTCCTTCCCAGTTCTTTCATCTGCCAAAATAATCTTTACACCCTTATTCAAAAAAGCAAGTTCTTGAAGTCTTGTCTCCAAAAACTCAAAGCTAAATTCTGTTGTACTAAAAATCTCAGGGTCAGGATAAAATTTAATCTCTGTTCCTGTTTCTGTTGTTTCACCAACAACCTTTAACTCAGAAATCGTCTTTCCTTTGCTGTATCTCTGCTCATAGATTTTTCCATTCCTTTTTATCCTTACGGTCATTAATTTTGAAAGTGCATTTACAACGCTTATACCAACACCGTGCAAACCACCACTTACTTTGTATGCTTTTTTCTCAAATTTAGCTCCCGCATGCAACCTTGTCATAACGACCTCAACAGCAGGAATTCCCAGTTGTGGATGTTTGTCTACTGGAATACCTCTTCCATTGTCTATAACAGAAGCAGCACCGTCTTTATGCAAAATTACAATAATTTTATTACAATAACCTGCCATTGCCTCGTCAATACTATTGTCAACAGCCTCGCAAATTAGATGATGCAATCCTCTAATTCCAGTATCACCAATATACATGGCAGGCCTTTTTCTAACACCTTCGAGTCCGGTAAGTACTTGAATCGCTTCTGCTCCGTACTTTACCTTTTTCTCACTTGCGCTTTTGCTTTCCTTTTCGCCAGCATTTGCTTCCATTTTCAAAGAAAATTTTTCGTCTGAAAAATAACAAAAACCAAAGAGAAACAGGGTTTATAAAATTAACTTATTTTCGTGTCATTCTTGATTTTTCCTATCAGCCAATAAGGGTTGGGTTTGATATCTTTCAATTTAGAAAAATTTAAATAGTTTAGTAAATAAATTTTTATAATTTTGTTGAATAAAGTAAAGAAAAATAAAAATGAGAAAAGAAGAACTGCTAGAAATTTTGCAAGATTGGAATTTTTGGAAAAAAGAATTGGATACTGGCAAAGAGAGAAAAAGATATCTCGAAAAATGTTTGAGATTTCTTAAAACAAATGTTGTGATTGCGATTATTGGTGTTAGAAGGGCTGGGAAATCGTACATTATAAGACAGGTAATAAAAAAACTAATAGAAAACAGAGCAAAAAGAAAAAACATATTGATGGTTAACTTTGAGGATAGAAGATTCGCTGAGTTTTATCCTAAACTTCTCGATGAAGTTTATGAAACATACCTCGAATTTTTAAAACCAGACAACAAACCATTCATCTTTCTCGATGAAGTTCATAACGTACCGAAGTGGGAAAGGTGGGTCAGAACAATGCAGGAGTTAGGAAAAGCAAAAATAGTTGTTTCTGGTTCTTCTGCCAAATTGCTTGCCGGCGAGCTAGCAACCCTATTAACTGGAAGGCATCTTGATCTCGTTGTTTTCCCTCTAAGCTTCAAGGAGTTCCTTTATTTCAAAAATTTGAATATAAAAAATAAGCTTGACTTAGCAGCAAAAAAAATAGAAATAAAGCGGTATTTCAGAGAATATCTTGAATTTGGCGGCTTTCCAGAGGTCGTTTTAAGCAAAGAAAAAAAGCAGCTTTTGTTGACTTATTTTGATGATATAATAACAAAGGATATAGAGAAAAGATATAATTTGAGAGAAAGAGAAAAATTGAGAGCCTTAGCAAGATTTTATTTAACAAATATTTCTTCCCGAATAACATTTAGTTCTTTGAGCAAGTTTTTGAACACAACAACAAACACAGTAGAAAAATTTTCTTCCTATCTTGAAGAAGCAAACATACTTTTTTTTGTAAAGCGCTTTTCCTTCAAAATCAAAGAGCAAGAAAAATCCCCAAGAAAAGTCTATGCAATAGATGTTGGTCTAGCTAATGCTGTGGGTTTTAAGTTTAGCGCAAACTTTGGAAGGGTTGCTGAAAACATAGTCGCAATTGAATTAAAAAGGAATTCAAATGCTGAAATATACTACTGGAAAAATCCACAGCATCAGGAAGTAGATTTTGTTGTAAAACAAAACTCAAAGGTAAAGCAATTAATACAAGTGTGCTGGAACATACATGAGTACAGAACAAAAAAACGCGAGCTGAAACCATTACTAAAGGCAAGCAAAGAACTGAAGTGTAAAAACTTGCTTGTTATAACTTCTGACTATGAATCCGAAGAAAAAATTTATGGAAAGAAAATTAGATTTATTCCTTTATGGAAATGGTTGCTTAATGTCTAGTATGCCAATCCAAAATTCTGAGATAGATACTATAATAATCATCTCCACCAGAATAAAAAGATAAAAAGAAAGGATTTTTGTATAATCTATTCTCTACGCCATTCTTTGCAAAAGTCATTGCTATTCCTCCAAAATTTGAAAGCATGTAAGTAAACATATTGGGAACGCGACATAGAATTATTTTGCTTTTTGGGCTGTTTGAAACTTCAGAAAAATATCTGTTGAACATGTCCACAACCCTATTCATTGCACTCGATACTTCTCTTTCTAATCTACTTTTTTCTGAAGAACTTAATCTTAATGAACTCAGATTTAGTGACTTGTATTTCATCTCAGGATCTTTATCTTTCCCACATATAATTTCTGGAAACTTGTATTCTATTATTTCAGTATCTTTTTGGCATGCTTTATTGAGTATTTCTTTTTCAAGTTCTTCATTATGCCCGATTAAACATAGTACACATTTTACTGGAAATGTATAGAGAGGAAACGTTAAATCAACCAGAATTCTTTTTTCGCCGAAAAGATGACATGGTACAATGAGTGGACGGCACAATAACAATTTGTCTATCAATTGAGATAGATCATTAGGCTCTTTTAAAGAATACTTCACGTTCCCATTTTCATCAACGCAGATATCTAAATCAATTTCCCAACCAGAGAATCTCATAAAAATAGTTTCAATTTTTAAATATAAAAATATAATGACTTTTCGTTAATACCTAAACGATGCTTAAAATAATTTCTTTTAATATCCAAGAACCTTCTGCGTTTCTCTGCTTAAGCTATGTAGAGTAAATGCGCTTGTGAATGCTGTCCAGAAATCCATTGTATAATGAAGCGTTTTCGCAAGTATTATCGCAGTAAGCAGAGCTAAAATTAATCCAGCAAAAGCAGCAACCAAATATTTATTCTGCCACTTCAAATTTGGATTCTTCTTCAGCTTTACCAAATAGGGAACAAAAGTTCTCGTCAAAACACCAAGCAGTATTCCAGCATAAAAGCTTTCCATTTCATTCACCTCCAACATCGTAGCCTTGAAGTATTGCCTCGTTCCTACTTCTGAAGCATATTAAATTTTCTGGAGCAATCGCTCTTGCCCATCTGCTGCAACATCTATGCGCTTTTTTACTTTTCTTACTGCCAACATATTTTGTATCTTTAGGGCAACCAAGAGCAATGCAGCAAATATCTTCACTTTTTTCCCTTGTCCAAATACCAATCTCAACAATCTTAGCTAACCTTTCAGCTTTCAGCAATTCTTCCTCGTACATGACATCAGGCTTCTGCACCGAAACCCTTGCAAAACCTTCTTCAACCAACTTCAAATTAATAAAATCGCCATCAACATAGACATATCTTAATAATCTTCCATACTTATCTCTATCGCTGATATCTTTCTCAAGATAAACAGCTCTGCCTTTTACTAATTCAGCTAATCTATTCTTAGCCTCGTCATAGTAATACTCGCCTCGCTCTGGGGCATCAATCGAAAGCAACCTAACAACCTCGCCATTGCTCAATCTTATAGTATCGCCATCAATAACTTCAACTACAATATTGCCTCTCTCTTCTACAATCACAAAAACATATGCAAATAGCAAACCAAGAGAAATAAAAGCAAGCAACAAAAGCAACCAGACATTATGCCCTTTCATAAGATTTCCATTTCATTAATATTTTAATAATTTTTCCCATATAAATTAAATCCCTCACAAATTAAATCGTATTGGCTTAAATAAAGAATTTAATTCTTTTTATCCAGATTTTTAAAATTTCCACATGTAAATACAAAGATGTACAAATAAATACAAAGAAATACAAAAAAGTACAAAGATTTATATAGAAGTATAACAAAATAGCCAAATAATGTCAAAACAAAAAGTGACGCTGAGCATAGACAGGGAAATTTATAAAAAATATAAACAGTGGTGCGAGGATAACGCAATCATGCTTTCTAAAAAAATAGAATTATTCATGCGCGATCAACTCGAAAAAATTAAGAAGGTCAAAAAACTAAAAGAAAGATAAAAGAATGAAGAAGAAAAAAGAAAAAAGAGGTGTTGGTGAAGCCGCGATTTTAACAGTAATAGTTATTTTAGTCGCTATTCTCCTTTATTTAACTCCGCGCTTCAGCATCACTGGATTTTTCATCTCCGAAAAAGGCCTGCTCTCTTACGATGAAAAAATAAATCTAAAGCTAAATGAATCAACATCGTTTGAATTTAATATTTCGCCAAACATTGAAGAATTCGAACTCGTCTCTGTTGCGTTATCTGGACGTTTTATTGGTTCTGGAAACATTAAAATCTATCTTGAAGATGAAAACAGAAATGATTATTTGATCCTTGATAAGGAAGCAATTCAGGAAAAATCAATTTCAGCGACTGGTAGATTTACTGAAGTAGAAGAGATAATAGAAGAATCAAACAAAGACAGGGGAATAACAAAAGAAAATGAAACCAACGAAACATCTAATGCTAACGCCACTATCGATGAAAAAACCATAGAACAATCAGAAAACGTAACAGAAGAAAATATTACAGAAATCATAAATACCACGAGCATTACAGAAAATACAACAACAATAAATGCATCAAAAGAAATCCAGTCAGAAAACGTAACAGAAGAAAACAATACTACAGTTACCATAAATATTTCAGAAAACGCAACAAACGCATCAAAAGAAATCCAGTCAGAAAACGTAACAGAAGAAAATATTACAGAAATCATAGATACTACAGACATTACAGGAAATGCGACAGCAGAAGAAATCCGCTTTGAAAACGTTTGTCTCGAAACATGCTCTTTGCCAAAAGGATTATCAGGAAAAACCTACAAACTTGTAATCCATATCGAAAATTCAACAATAGAATTGAACAAGATATCTTATACAATAAGAAACCTTACAGAGAAAATCACAGTCGAGCCATCAATCCTTGATAAAAAAGGAAACATTCTTGATGCAAACATAAGATTCTACAAAAACAACAAAACAATCGTAACAGCTAACAGCGCAGAACAAATCCAACTCTCACCAGGAACCTACAGCATAGAAATCTCAGTCTATAATCATACAATAAATAAAATCCATTTTTATTCAGTAAAATTAACAGAGAAAATCGAAAAATTAGCTTTCCTTGATAACGGTTATTATACCAACGACACAATACAAGGTTGGGCAATAAGACCAGTTATCAATGCAGAATCTATGGATATCTCTGTCAAAGCAAAAGGAACTAAGCTCTACAAATGCAATGATTGGGATTTCAAAAAGCAGAGATGCAAACAAAATTTCACAACTGAACTCTCAACAGTTCCGGAAGAAATCTACACGCTTAATCTCCCAACAACGACGCTTGGATTTGTTGAAGTCAATGCATCTGCAGAAGCAATAAACAATTCAAATGTATCTATTGAAAAAATTTACAATGACCCAGAATATGAAGTATTCATAGATTCTATAGAATACAACAACAAATCAAAAACATTAACAGTTATCTTCCACCACAATGCAAAGGATAAAAAACGTATCTACATAGAGTTTGAAAACAAAAACAAAACACCAGATTATCAACTCGATAAAAAAGCTGCAAGGATGAATGAGAATATTACACTCACAGTTTTCAACTGGACCCAAAACGATTATTTTGAAATAAAAGTCGGCGATAGAACAGAAATTCTTGGAATCGGTTCCATACCTCAATATGTAATCGATCCAGCGATAAAAGACGCTGAAAACAGAACAATCAATGCATCAATTAAAATTCTAAAGACAGAGCAAGAAATAGCAAAAGCAAAAAACAACAAACAACTCAAAGTGAAAAGAGGAATCTACAACATTGAGATAACCCCAGAAAGCAGCAAGATCAAAAAAATAAAAATTGAAAAAGCTGATATAAAGAAGAATTTACAACACTTACTCAAATTGGACAATGTTCCAAAAGAAAAAGTACCAAACGCTGTCAGTGCATTTGCTATAGACCCAACAGAACTTGCTTTCGATAAAGCAACAATGACAATAACAGCGTCAGCTGACACTCTATGGAAATGTCAAAACTGGAATTTTGAAACAAGAGAATGCACTGGTAGCTGGCAAAAAATAGCTGATTTGATTCCAGGAGAAGAATATACACTTACTATAACTCCAGAAGACCCTGGTTTTGCAGAAGGTATTGAAGTAATCAACGTTCAGTCATATCCAACAGTAGGCGGAAATTGGACAGTCGCTTTTACAACAATAGGTACTGCCAACTTAACAATAACTGCATCAAATGGAACAACTTGGAGTAATGTGAATGAAGAAGAAGATTTAAAATTCCTTGAAATAAGATGCGGTGAAGAAATTATCAACTACACATGGATTGGAGATAACTGCTCTATTTCAGAAAGCTGCTCTGTTTTCATTCCGAATTACTCTTGTGAAAATAAAACAAGTTATGAGATAAGCAAGGTTTTAACAACTGGCGCCCACCATATCAAATTCGAATTTGGCGGACAAACAGCCTATGCTCATAACTGGGCTGAACAAGGCGCAGAATCAGGAGCAGGATGGTGGCGCGATTCATTTGCAGATGAAAACAATATCTCAGCAAAAGAAAATATTACTGTTTCAAGCGGAGCTGTAAACCTCGCAACAGATTGTCCAGATGGAAACTTTGTTCTGTCCTCTGGAACAGCCACTTTATCAGGAGAAAAATACTACTGCGATTTCAACATAACAGGAACAGCAACATTATACATAGCAAGCGGCTCGAGTTTGATAGTTCATGCTAAAAACATCTACATTGCTTCTGGAGCAAAAATAAATGCTAAAGGAAGAGGATATTCAGGAGGAACAGGCGTAGCAGGGGGCTCTGGCAATTCTGGTTCTGGTTCTGGCGGCGGCGGTGGAGGAGGTTTTGACCCAGGATATGGCGGTGGTGGCGGTGGAGCAGGTCATAGAGGTTCTGGAGGAAACGGAGGAGACGGCTGGAATTCTAACAATGGCGGAAGCGGAGGAGGAAGCTATGGCAGTGACACAGACTATACAATCCAACTAGGTTCTGGTGGAGGAGCTGGTGGTGATTGCAGTATGGGAGATGCTTGCGGTGATGGTGGTGGTGATGGAGGAGCTGGTGGAGGAGCTGTTTATCTTGACGCTGAAAACATAGACATTGATGGAACAATCGATGCAAGAGGTAACAGAGGAGAAGACGGAGATGGAGGTCCTCCAGAGGGTGAAGGCCCTGGTGCTGGTGGTGGCGGTTCAGGAGGAACAATACTGCTAAAAGGAAAGAATATAGATATCACAGGAACACTTGATGTGTCTGGCGGCGATGGTGGTCATGGTGCAGAATCAGGTGCTGGTGGTGGCGGTTCAGGAGGAAGAATAAAAATATTTTATGAAAGTTTATCCGACAGCTCAGCAACCTATAATTACAATGGTGGTTCTCACGGCAGTAATGGCTATGGCAGCCCTCAAGATGGTGCTCCTGGATACAAGCACACAGAACAGATTTCATATTCAACTTCATTACCGCATAAACCATCAGGTTATCTGCGCTCAACAGAAATCATGCCACAATCATTATCTTCTTGGAAAGAATTTTGCGCAAATGTAATCTATGAATCAGGAACAAATGTAACTTTCAAAATATTGGATGCAACAAACAACCAGCCAATTCCGGGATATGATGCAATTTATTTATCTCCTGGAGGAGATTGCTATGACATCTCTGGATTATCAACTGATTATTCCTCAATAAAACTTTATGCTGAATTAACCGGAGGAAGCACGCCTACAATTACTGATTGGAATGTAAGCTGGAATCAAATCACATCCCATAATATCTCAAATTGCTCTGTTTTAAATGAATCAGGAGCAACTTATTATTTAACAGCAGACATCAACACCACATCTGGAAACTGCATGAATATTCAAGCAGAAAATATAACTCTTGACTGCCAAGGACATTTTATGGATGGAGTTAGCATCCCTGAACCAGCTGCCGCAGTCAGGACAAACCAGTTTAACACAACAGTAAGAAATTGTATTATCCTCGATTGGACATATGGAATCTGGTATAATGGAGCAAGTGGCGGCTTAATCCAAAATAATACAATAAGTCGCACAAACACAGGAATTTATTACAGCAACTCAAATAACACCAAAATAATCAACAACACACTCGAATCAAATTTGGGTTACGGAATTGCTTTTTATCAAGGTTCCAATGCCACAATTTATAATAATTTATTCAACAACACAGACAACTTCCACTTCGCAGGAACAATCTATGCAAACAACTGGAATACAACAAAGCAGGCAGGAAAGAGGATTTATTCTCCAGGAACAGAAATAGGCGGAAATTACTGGACAAATCCTTCTGGAAATGGCTATTCAGATACTTGTAATGATTCAAATTATGATGGGTTTTGTGATTCACCATATACCCTTGCAACAAATAACGTGGATTATCTTCCATTAAGCGATGAGTACAAACATACTATCTCTGGCTGTTCTGTTTTAAACGAATCAGGAGAAACATATTATCTGATAGCAAACATCACAGATTCATCAAACTCAACCTGCATAAACATAACAGCAGAAAATGTAACATTGGATTGCCAGGGATACACAATTGATGGGATAGACGCCAACGACACAGTAGGTATTTATTCAAACCAGTTTAACACAACAGTAAGAAATTGTATCGTGACCGATTGGGAGTATGGGATTAATTATCAAACTGATTCAAGTAATGGAGCTATTGAAAACACAATTACAACTTCTAATGATTGTGGAATTGTTCTCGACGGCAATCGGCATACGCTTTTTAATATAACCTCAAATTTAAATACAGGGCATGGAATGTTATGTAACGCTGATAACTCGATTTTTTCTGATATAACAACAAGCTTTAACGGAATGCATGGAATTTTGTTAAGCGTAGCTAATTCAAATAATCTTTCCAACATAACCTCAAATTCAAATGAAGACGATGGGCTGGTCTTTTTTGCTTCTGGTTCAAACAAGATCTCAAATGCAGTAACAAATTCTAATTACAGGGGAGTTAGATTTTGCTTTTTTGGTTCTGATTCAAATGAAATCTCAAATTTAACTTCAAATTCGAATGATTACGGAATTTATCTTGACGATGGTGATATGAACATAATTAAAAGTTCAAAATTTGAAAACAATACGATTGGAATTTATATTGGCGATGTAGGCGATATGGGAGCAAATAAAATCTATAATAATTTATTCAACAATACAAACAACTTCCACTTTGCAGGAACAATCTATGCAAACAACTGGAATACAACAAAGCAATCAGGAACAAACATCGTTGGAAAGCAATACATCGGAGGAAATTACTGGGGCAAACCAAATGGAACAGGATATTCAGATACATGCTGGGATAACACAGGAGATTATATCTGTGAATATCCGTATACACTTGCTCCAAACAACGTTGATTATTTGCCTTTAACCCTGAATTCTGATACAACCCCGCCAAACATAACTTTTGTTCCACCAACTCCAGCAAATGCATCAATAATAAGCCAGACTTGGGTATTCATAAACATAACAGCATCAGAAAACTTGAGCATAGCCATACTTGAATGGAATGGCGTA
>Ga0180300_10000169_pt1 | contig 26277 bp, 20 predicted proteins | sample GuaBasSediGuay15_FD_121798 | JGI IMG/M metagenome (GOLD analysis project Ga0180300, IMG submission 121798) | Subseafloor sediment microbial communities from Guaymas Basin, Gulf of California, Mexico - Guay15, Core 4569-2, 21-24 cm | ecosystem: Environmental > Aquatic > Marine > Hydrothermal...
AGTTGCCCCCATCGTAAAGTGGGTGGTAAAAAAGGGTGGAGCTGCTTTCGGTGTGGGTGAAGAAGATCTTAAAGAGAAATTTAAGGATGTTTATTGGCGAAGAGGGCTTGTTAACGTTATTCGTGGTATAGCGAAGTTTGGAGTACATAAACCATTCGTACCTGGCGCACCGTTTCTAGTTGTTTGGAACTATACATATTTATGTAACCTTAGATGTAAGCATTGCTATGCTTCAGCTGGAAAGCCTCATCCAAACGAACTTACAACCGAAGAAGCTAAAGATGCTGTGAAGAAATTTGCAGATGCTGGTGTAAACATCATTGCTTTTTCCGGTGGAGAGCCTCTGATGAGAAGGGACTTTTACGATGTGGCTAAGTTGGCTCATGAGTATGGAATATTTACCGCGGTTGCAACAAATGGAACGCTAATCACTAAAGACGTTGCAAGAAAACTTAAGGAAATAGGAATAGGATATGTTCAAATTAGTTTGGACGGCGCAAGCCCTGAAACCCACGACAATTTCCGTGGTATACCGGGAGTATTTGAGAAAACTATTAGAGGTATAAAAAACTGTGTTGAGGAAGGTGTCTTCGTCGAAGTCTCAACAACTGCGACAAAATTTAACTATAAGGAAATCCCAGAAATCATTGATCTTTGCGAGAAACTCGGTGTAGATTGGTGGATGATGTATAACTTTGTTCCAACCGGCAGAGGACGATTCATAATCGAAAATGATCTTACACCAGAAGAAAGAGAAAAGATTTTAAGATTTCTATGGGAAAGATTGAGAGAAGGAAGAAAAATGCAGGTGCTTAGCACCGCTCCACAGTTTGCAAGAGTTGCATTGCAAATGGAAAGAGAATACGGAAAGGGCGATGAAATCGTTGTTCCAACACACTTCTACAATCCTCGCTTACATGGTCAACTTATAAATTTAAGTGAGTTCATTGGTGGCTGCGGTGCGGGACGGTTCTACTGTGCTTTAGATCCAGATGGAACAATTACGCCATGTGTATTTTTCCCATTACCAGTTGGCAATATCAGAGAAGACGACTTTGAGGATGTTTGGGACAATAATCCAGTGTTTTGGGATTTGAGAAACAGAGACAAATTAAAGGGACATTGCGGTGAATGTGAATTCAAATATGTTTGCGGCGGCTGTAGGGCGAGAGCCTACGGATATTTTGGAGACTACCTTGCACCAGACCCCGGATGTATAAACAATAAAATTTTCTGGGAACAGCTCAAATATGAAAAATATAAATATGAGGTAACACCAATAGGTTTGGGTGCAAGGAGCGGTCTCGCTTATGGAAAGCGAAGTACTTAAAATCATTGTTAGAGGGTTAGCAAAACCCTTAATTTTATGGTTTTTATTAAGAAGAGCTATGCATGGCTACGAAATACTGAACCAACTAGCTGAAATGACCGGGCAGAGATTTAGTCCTGGCACGGTTTACCCGATGCTTTACCAAATGGAAGAAGTAGGTCTGATTACAGGTGAATGGGAACAACGAGGTAAGAGAAGGAGAAAACTTTACAGAATTACTGAAAAAGGTCTGCGTGCATTGAAACAATTTGGAGATGTTTTCAGCAAATGTTTTGATCTACTTTTCAGGGACATAGCCAATTTATCTCAAAGTATTTACCAAAAAATAGTGGGAAAAGAGAGTACAGATGCCTCTGAATAGCTTACATGCATGTATCATGTCATTATCTTATCTTTTGTAGTCTATTACTATGGTTTTTATTTTTGAGAACTCTTTTATGGCATGTATTCCTCCTTCACGTCCTTTTGTCCCGCTCCACTTATATCCTCCGAAAGCTATGTGCGGTTCAAACCATTCTGTGCTATCATTAACTATTACAGTTCCAGATTCAAGTTTCTTAATGATATCAAATGCTTTCCTGAGGTTTTCCGTGAAGATTGCAGCCATTAGTCCATATTTTGTTTTATTTGCTTCTCTTAAAGCATCTTTTTCATCTGTAAACGGTGCAATGCCTACTACTGGACCAAAAGATTCTTCGTAGCTAACGAGCATTTCAGGTTTCATAGGGTAAATTACTGTTGGTTCAAGTATCATTCCGTGATTTACCCCACCCACAATCTCCGCTCCTTTTGACTTGGCATCTTCTATTGTTTTAAGATTTTTGTCTAATGTTTCTTTATTTATGAGCGGCCCTATTTCCGTCTCATCGTCTAACGGATCTCCCCACTTAATTTCCTTAGCTAACTTCATGAACTTGTCCAAGAACTCTTCGTAAATTTCCTTTTCAACGTATATTCTTTGAGTGCTTAAAGCAACTTCACCATTCCAACAAAAAGCACCGTAAGCAAGTTTGTTAACAGCTTCTTCGAGACTTGCATCTGCAAAAACTATTGCAGGATCACAGCCGCCAAGTTCAAGCAAAATGTGTTTTGGAACTTTGCTAGACGTTATGCTTTTACCTACTGCCTCGTAAACTTTCATACCAGTTTCAATTGCTCCGGTAATGGAAACAACATCTACATCTGGATGTGTTGCAAGTTTTTCCCCTAAACCTATTCCGGTTACAACGTTTAGAGCCCCTCCAGGAAATTTGGCGATTTTTAATGTTGTTTCTGGCATTGGTGTTCTTTCCGAAACTGGAAGAGCTGCGCTGGCGCTTGCAAAGCATTCAGCGAGGTGAATAGCGCTTAGAGGCGCATCACTCGCGGGTTTTAGTATAACTGCGTTTCCAGCTGCAATAGCCGCACTAACTATGTAACAAGGCAAAAGGAACGGAAAGTTGTTAGGCGTTATTATAGCTACGACGCCCATGGGCTCCCAGATCTCTAACGCAAATTTCCTATAGGGGTCCACTATGCTTTCAACAAGAGTTCCCTTTAATTCGCTTAGAGAAGCCGCCATTATTTGAAAAGTTGCTGCACCATACACAGCTTCAATAAATGCTTGTTCAATCGGTTTTCCAGTTTCTAATGTTATTGTTTTAGCTATTTCATCTATTCTTTTCTCAATTTCCTTTGAGACAGCGTTAAGTAATTGTTGTCGTTCAACCAAAGGCATGTTTTTCATGTTTTCTGCTGCTTTCTTTGCGGCTTCTACTGCGAGTTTCAGTTCTTTGGTTGTAGCTGATGGAACTGATCCAGCTATTTCACCGTTATAGGGGTTAACTATTTGAAGTGATTTCCCACTTTCACCATAAATGAATTTTCCTCCAATAAACATCTCTTTCTCAGGTTTCTTGCTACTTTCATAGTATTTTCTTTCAATTATTGGTAGTTCATCCATGTCTCTACACCTTATTCTGTTAGTAGCCCGTATTTTTTAGCAAAATCCATGTATCCTTTTCTTTTAAGCCTTCCAAGGCTTATTTTTAACTCCCAATATGTGTCAAAGCCTGGTCTAGGGTGATCGTGAATTTCTTTCCACTTCTTGTAAAAGTCCTCTGCAATAGGCCTGCCGTTTTCGTCTCTAGCTGTATTTTTGATAATCCACTCTAATGTTTTTTCATTGTAAAAGAGTATTGCATCTGGTTTCTCTGCTGATCCCTCTACCACCTTTGGTAAACCATCTTCGCCCTTAACGATATGCCATACAAGGTCTGGTCTATCTAAAATACGATATTCCCAAGTTGCCCCAACTTTTAGGAGATCCATGAAATCTTTACCGAAGCTACTGAAGAATTCTTTAATTTCATCCCAACTAACCATAGCGATACCTCCGCAAGAAGTAAATATTATCAAGTATTTGGTATGAGTAGGCGAAGCATAACTACGAAGTTTGAATGCAACTTGCTTGTCACCACTTTCAAATTTTCTGGAATTTCATGCTTTGACTACACTATTTTGCCTCTGAACATAGTAACGAGTTTAAGTATAATATAATTAATTTGGTATCATAATGCTTGTATCTTCTTGTTTACGTTTTTAAACATTATTTTTCAAAAACTAAATACTGGCCACTCCCAGGTTTAAAAATAAAGAAACAAAGATATCTTTAACAACTGGTTTAAAAATAACTTAGGTGATCTTAACAAATATTATAGTGGGTTAAAACCAGTATCATTGCCTTGTACAAAGATCTATTGCCACTTCTAAGCGTTTGATTTTTGTTTAAGATTAAGATAAAAGTGTTTTACATAGTATGCAAAAAACTAAAATTCAAGTTCCAGCATAGAGGTATAGTTGTTATACAATGTAATACTACAATATATCATGACAAGCATGTATAAGTATTTCTGGAAATGGTGGTGTAATTTATGTCCGATATTAAAGAGATTGGTGCTAAAATTGCGAATTCGTTGCCAATAAAAGCTGAATTGGCAATAATAGATGCCGATGGCCAACTTATTTACTCTTCACTTTCACCAGAAGCTGAAGAAATTGCCAAACGATTAGCTAAAGCTGCAATGACAATATGGGATGTTGGAGACTACCAGATCAAAAAGCTGAGTAAAACAAATCTATTGATTTATAAGATGACAGATAGACTTGCAGTTGCTCTAAATAGCTATGAAAAGGAAGGAATCATTATATTATCTGCCAAGCGCTTAGAAGAAAAACTTAGAGAAGACTTTAAGGCAATGGAAAAAATGGTGAAGGAAATAAAGGTTCCTGCTCCACCTTCCCCACCACCAGGCCCAACTCCACCATCTATACCAGAAAAAACAGTAGAGACAAAACCAGCAGAAATAGTTGAAACTGTTGAGGTAACAAAACCAGTAGAAGTAGAACCTATTAAAGTGACAAAACCTGTGGAGGAAAAGAAGAAGGTAGAAGAAGTTGTTGAAAAACGTTGGGAATGGCCCATAGATATTGGTGTTAACTTGGTTGAAGAAGCTAAGAAGGAAGGAATCGAGTTAAGACTTATTGGTGGAGCCGCCATTAGAATACACTTATCGTCAGAAACCGCAGAGCTTTATAAAGAACTTAGGGGAATCAAAGGCCCATATTTTGCGCATGCAGATTTTGCACCCTCCTTTGCGACCCTGTCCGAACAAGAGAAAGAAGTTAGAAAATTCCTTGAATCAAAAGGATGGGAATTTGACATGTATATACAGCGGCTTTCTCAATGGTTTGGTGGTATAGAGAATCGTCACATATTTCGAGGAGAAACTATGGATATAGATGTTTTCTATGATGCAATTGACTTAAATCATAAAGTACCTTTCAAGGATAGAATTAATATACATCCTCTAACGCTTTCCCCGACCGATCTACTGTTGATAAAGCTTCAAAGAGTTAAATTTAGCGAAGATGACGCAAAAGATGTTATTGTTCTGCTTAGGGACCTACAGATAGATGAAGAAGATGACCCCGAAATTATAAACGCGAAATACATCGCAAAGCTGCTTGCAGATGACTGGGGGTTCTGGTACACGGCAACAACTAACCTTAAGAGAGTGAAAGAAGATGTTAAAAACTACGGTCAACTAAGCGAGGAAGATAAGCAAACAATAATTTCTAAAATAGATTTACTATTAAAGTACATTGAAGAAGAACCTAAAACTGAAAAATGGATAAAGAGATCAAAGAAAGGAACTAAGAAAAAGTGGTACAAGGAAGTAGAACTATAAGAACTCATTTAAACCCATCTTTTATTAAATCGTAATATTTCCCGTATTTTTGTTAGAAACGTTTTATTAGTTTTTCAAAGTATTTGTCAGCTTCTAGGTTCACAACAATTACTATTTACCATCCTACTATCTATCTTATTCATCATAAAATTGTAGAGATTGAAATTAAATTATACTTAAAAGCTGAAGCCACAAAATTTCTTAATGTATTTATAATTATAAATGTCATTAATAAAATAGTTGAGAAGCTTGTTGAGGGTTAAAGAATGCTTGTAGGTGAAAAAGTTGTTTTAAGAGGTTTAGAATTGAGAGATGCGAAGGAACTTCACAAGTATGTTAATGATTGGGAAGTTAGACAATATTTAAACATGTTTTACCCTATTTCGGAAGTTGAGGAAGAAGAATTTGTGAAAAGTAGCTGGGAGAAGAGGAAAAGTGGCACTGACTTTATTTTTGCAATCGATGACAGAGAAAGTGGACAGCTTATAGGCACCATTGGTTTACATAGAATTGATTGGAAAAATAGAAACGCTGAACTTGGAATCGCAATATGGAAAAAGGATTACTGGGGAAAAGGTTACGGAGCTGATGCTATAAAAACACTTTTAAAATACGCGTTCCATGAATTAAATCTTCATAAAATATATTTAAGGGTATACGATTTCAATAAAAGAGCTATGAGGTGCTACGAGAAAGTGGGTTTCAAAAAAGAAGGGATTTTGAGGGAAGCTTTTTGGAGAAACGGAAAATGGCACGACACAATATTTATGGGCATACTTCAAAGCGAGTTTGAACAAGAATAACTGTAACAACGTGTCATCTGCCCGCTATCGCGATGCGTTTACAAACTAATTTTTCTGTTCTAAATGCAATGGCTTAGACACTAAGTATTTGTTTAGTATATCGAAGTTTATTGTTATGCCCAGTCCGGGTTCTTCTGGTACTTGAACCATGCGTATTCCATTTTTAAGATAACTTTTGATAGGAGTAGCTATGCTTTCGTTATAGCCCCAGTATATTTCTGTTGGCGAATATGCGTCCCATAGCTTGATTCCGGATAATCCTGTGATTAGATGAAGGTTTGCTGCCCATCCAACTTCACTTTCCCATGAGGTCCCCATGTGGCAAGGTATTCCAAGGGCTTGACATGTTTTTGTTATTTCTTTTATTTTTAGAAGCCCTCCAGCCTTCATCGTTTTTACGCTAACCATGTCACATGCTTCAAATTTAACAGCTGTTAAAACATCATAGATGGAATGTATGCTTTCATCTAACATTATAGGTATATCTATCATTCTTCTCAGTCTCGCAGTTCCTTGCAGATCATGTTCTGGCAAAGGTTGCTCTATTAACGCGATATCATATTTTTCAAGTTTTTTAATTATTTTTAGTGCTGTCCAATAGTTTTTCCACCCTTGGTTTGCGTCAAGTCTTATTTCTACATCGTCTCCAACAACTTCTCTAATTAACTTGATTTTTTCCACGTCTTTCTCCAAGCTTTCGCCAACCTTGACTTTTAAACACTTTATTCCTCTTTCAACAGCTTCCCTACAGTGTTTTTCGATATCCGGTAAGGGTCCGAAAACTATTTCTGGAACTTCGAAAATTTCGCTGTTAAACTTTCCTCCTAATATTTTGTAAACTGGTCGTTTAGTTGCTTTCCCAATTATGTCGAAACATGCTGTGTCTATTGCTGTTTTAGCAGCAGTATTTTTAACTATGGCTTGATCCATTTTCTCATGGATTTCTTCTATTGTGAAGGGATCTGATCCAAGGATTGCAGGCCCTAGATAGTTTTTTATTACTCCAACTATGCTATCAAATGTTTCACCAGTGAATACAGGGTCTGTTACAGCTTCACCGTAGCCAGTTATATTTTCATCTGTTCGGATCTCCACAATTACACTTTCAGTGTAAGGGTATTCCCAGGAGGATATAGCTGCTGACTGTCTAAATGGTATTTTCGAAGAATAAACATAGATTTCTTTTATTTGCAAATATTTTCCCTCCGTCACCATACCTATCTAGTTTTAGTCGAGGAAGTGAAGTAGATGTGGTTTTAACTTTTATTGGTAAGTTTATACATTTATACATTTAGGTGGGTGTAGAAAAATCTTTATTTTTAAATTTAACAAAGGGTACTGTAATAGTTCACGTAGTAAGGTGAATATTTGAATGTATTAATTATTAGTAGATTTGGTTTTAGTGTTTATTATCGGGAGGAATAGCGATGAACATATCTCTTAGAGAAGTATTGGATATAAGATACCCGTCGGATTTCGAGTGGTCACCAGATGGAAGATTTCTTTCTTTTGTCTGGTATTTTAGAGGGATAAGGGATCTCTATCTTATTCCCATGGATAGCAAGGAAATAAAACAGCTAACAGTTTCTGATGGAAATGTGAGAACCTATAGTTGGAATAAGGAAAGTAAGCTTATAGCTTACCAAAAAGATGAAGACATTTACTATGTGGATGTAAACATCGGAAAACCAGTCTCCTTAGTAGTTTCAAGTAAGAAATGTAGGAATCCTAGGTGGTCACCTGTCTCTAACGAATTAGCGTATATAATGGATAATGATATCTGGTTGTATTCTTTCGATTCGCATACCAATACTCAATTAACAAAAAGTGGGAACGTGGAGGATTTTAAGTGGTCTAAGGATGGTGGGAAAATAGCGTTTAAAGTGGGTGAGAAAGGTAAAAGTGGATGGAAGATTTTTTCAATTAAAGATGGCGAAATTATATGGGAAAGTGAAGATGGTTTATGTGAAAGTTTAATTTGGATGCCAAATGGAAAAAAAGTATTGTACAGTTTAGCCGACTTTAATTATATATCGAGAAGATACTTGCTTGCGGATATTGAGGAAAATGTTGTAGAGGAAATATTAACGGAAAAAGATGAAAGAGGATTACTTTTTGAAGTTCCGCCTATTGTATCCAATAAGGGTAACAAGGTTATTTTTGTTCTGTTAGTTGATGGTTGGACGCATTTATGGTTAAAAGACCTTGAAAATGGAGAATTGGTTCAATTAACTAGGGGCGAATGTGAAGATATCGGTTGTGAAGGAGATTCACCTGTCTGGACACCTAATGACGATTTAATTGTTTTTTCTTCAAGTAGGAAAAACCTGACAGAGAGACATATATGGAGTGTTAAACCGGATGGCTCAGATCTTGAAATGCTTATACCGCTTGATGGTACTAGTGTTTTCCCTAAAGTGTCACCGGACGGTGAGAAAATAGTTTTTCTACATTCTGATCCATATGAGGCCCCAGACATTTGGATGTTTGACACTAAAACTAGAGATGTTGAAAAACTTACAAATTCAATGCCAAAAACCCTCACTAAGGAGAAAATAGTTGCGCCTAAGATAGTTACATATAGCGGTGCTAAGAACTGGAAGATCTATGCATGTTTATTCGTTCCTCCAAATTTGGAAAAGGGAAAGAAGTATCCTGCAATTGTATGGTTACATGGAGGCCCCATAAGGCAAATGGTGAGAAATGGGTGGCATCCCATGCAGATATACTCTTTATTTTACTCTTTTCATCAACTTCTCGTTCATAAGGGATATGTTGTTCTGTTTATAGATTATAGGGGGAGCATTGGATACGGAAGAGAGTTTATGCAGGGCATATATCGGGAAATGGGTGTTTCAGACGTTATTGACGTTGTTAAGGCTGTTGATTATCTTAAATCATTAGGATTTGTTGATAAAGAAAGAATTGGGGTCTGGGGAATAAGTTATGGTGGTTATTTAACTCTTCAAGTTCTAACGAAATATCCCGACGTATTTAAAGCAGGTGTAAATATCGCAGGTGTCACAGATTTTGAATCTTGGATGAAATGGGCTGAAGAAAACTATGTTCTTGCTGCAGCATTTTTCAGGGCAAAATTGGGAGGAAACACCAGCAAAAATAAAAGTTTATACATGGAAGCGTCTGCTATAAACTTTATTAAGAATATAAAAGCCCCACTTTTAAACTTACATGGGACCGCCGACGAAGCTGTAACATTTAAACAATTAGACGAATTAATTAAAGCCTTAGTTAAAGAAGGTAAACATTTTGAAGTTATGTATTATCCCGAAGAAAAACATGCATTCGAGAAAGCAGAAACGTGGCTAGACGCATTTAACAGAGTAATGAAATTTTTTGAGGAAAACATTTAATTAAGCATCAAATAAGACCATTCCAGATTTTTAAACTTAAAATTCCATTTTTTCAATATATCATCCTCTGGTTAAAGTATTTTAACCATAAAATTTTTGAAAACGTTCTAATAACTTTAAGGCAAAATTCCTAAGGTGGGAATTGGCCTATAAAAACAAAATTAAGGTGTGCTGTAGGGGAGAAAGATGAAGAAAACCGAAATTGGCACAATATTGCTAGTCGCGATCTTAATTGCCACATCGATGGTAGTTATGCCGGAGACATTAACCGTGGCTCAAGGAGGAGAGCTGTCTTTCGATTTAATAGCACCTGGTGAACTTGGGTATTGGATAAGAGTATGTGAGATCTTTAAGCGTTCATGTGAAGACATAGGGATTAAAATAAACGTGAAAGCGATGGAAACTGGTGCTTGGGTATCTGCTATGATGGACACTCACGATTTCGACATAGCTATGTGTGGAATGTTGATGGAGCCAACACCTAGTTACCTTCCATTGCTATTTCATTCAAAATACGCTGAAGGTGGTTTTAACGTAGCAGGAGTTAATGACTCCGAACTAGATGCTCTTTTGGATCAATCGCAAGTAACTGTTGACCAAGAAGAACTAAAGAATATTATCTGGCAAATACAGGAGAGAATAGCTGAGAACGTTTATAGCATCCCCATCTTCACAGAGGACGTAGTATTTGCTTACAGCAACAAATTCACAGGAATAATAGGTATACCAGGTGACGGAGCTGTTAACATATGGTCATACATCAACATGCGAAGAACCAGTGGAGAAGGCGGTGAAATGAAAATCGGCATGCTGGGAGATATCAAAACAAACAATCCGCTGCTTAGAACTTTGTCTTTAGAAGCATACATTGAGCACATGGTTTTTGAAACACTAGTTGCCTTTGACGCTAACTTAACAGTAGTTCCATGGTTAGCTGAAAGCTGGGAGGTCAGTGAAAATGGAACTGTATGGACATTTCATCTACGAAACAACGTAACATGGCAAGATGGAGTTCCATTTACTGCTGATGACGTAGTATTCACCATAGAAACTGTGTTGGAAAATAAACCTCCAACTTGGTACTCGTACTTTGAACTCATAGACAGAGCAGAAGCCGTCGACAACTATACTGTTAGAGTCTACATGAAACAACCATATGCGTGGACATTAACCACATTTGCCACTTTCGAAATATTACCGAAACATCTCTGGAAAGATGTCCCATGGAATACCACCAATCCTCCAATGATCGGAACTGGTCCATTTAAATGGGTTAAATGGGAGAAAGGAGAATACATTGAGCTAGAGAAGAATCCAAATTACTGGCAGGCAGGAAAACCACATCTTGACAGAGTCTTATGGACCGTCTACGAAACTGGATCAGCTGAAGTATTAGCGCTACGATCCGGTGAAGTAGATCTAATGTATAGATACATACCGCTTGAATCCATTAAGACACTTATCGAAGATCCAAACATAGTGGTGGGAGTTTCACCAGGATTAAACTTCAGGTACTTCATTCCAAACTTACGGAGGGCACCATTTAATGATATAAATCTCAGAAAGGCTTTAGCGTATGCAGTAGACAAGGAAACCATAGTAAATGCCATAATGCTGGGTTATGCATCGCCCATTGACAGCTTCGTACCACAAGCATGGGGCAAATGGAACAATCCAAATGTACCAAAATACGAGTACAACTTAACTAAAGCCAACGAAATTTTGGATAAAGCTGGATACCTGGATGTTGACGGCGATGATATAAGAGAACTACCTGGCACACCCGCACCTAGTGCGGTACCATTCTGGGTATGGATAGCTGTAGCTGTAGTAATAACAGCTGTATGTTCTGGCGGCGCTGCATATATAGTACTTAAGCGTAAGGCAAAAGCCTAACATCCATTTTATCATATTTTTTTGTTTAATCGAGAGTAGTTGGCGGTTATCCTTGGTCAAACTTTCAAAAATGTTGGTAAAAGGTGAATTATATCATGGACATGAAAGAGTTTATAGTAAGGCGAACTATACAAACCATTATAATATTCTTCATTATGATTACGTTTAACTTCTTTCTTTTCCGTATCATGCCTGGAGACCCAACTGCAATATTAATTGGAAATCCAAATATAACTCAAGAAACTAGGGAAAGAATAATCCATGAATTCGGGTTAGATAAGCCTCTGTGGATGCAGTACATTTTATATATCCGAGAATTAATTAGAGGAGATTTAGGTGTTTCATTTTACTTTACAGGTGAACCAGTCATCAAAATAATCTTAGGCAAAAGAATGATTAACACTTTAGTGTTGATGGGGAGCGCTACCGCTCTTTCCGTAGTGATAGGTTTTATTACTGGAGTTGTATCAGCTTGGAGGCGAGGAACTAAACTAGATTTAGCAGGGTTAATTATCTCAATAGTGTTTTTCTCAACACCGAGTTTCTGGCTAGGATTAGTTATATTACTCGTAGCTGGCTACTATTTGCATCTAATCCCCTTAGGGGGGACGGTTACTAGAGGTTTAGTTCACGTTAATGTATTTCATTATATAGCAGACTATTTGCACCATTTAATCGCTCCTATGATAACTTTAACGTTAGTTCTATACGGTGGATATTACCTTATGATGAGAAACAGTATGCTTGAAACGCTCACACAAGAATATATTGTCACAGCTAAAGCTAAAGGGCTTCCAGAAAGAAGAATAATGTTTAAGCATGCAGCTAGGAATGCTATATTACCATTGGTTTCAATGGTGGCAATAAATGCAGCCCTTATAGTGGGAGGAGCAATAGTAACTGAGACCGTGTTCTCTTGGCACGGAATAGGCAGTTTAATGTTTCTTGCAGTTGCTAGCAAGGATTATCCAGTTTTACAGGGAATATTCCTAATAATTTCTATAACCGTGCTATTAGCCAATTTTATCGCTGACATACTGTATGCTTACCTGGATCCAAGAGTGAGATACTAAGTAGGGAGGTCTTTCGATGGAGAAAAAGGCTGAAAGACTTGTAATATTTAAAGGGAAAACAGGATTTACTGTACGTGTGAAAAGAACATGGTCAGAATTTAGAAGAAATAAGATTGGAGTATTAGGCCTACTTATAAGTTTATTTTTCATTGTTATAGCAGTATTTGCACCAATAATAGCCCCCTATTCCCCGTCCGATATATACGTTGGGGCTCCTTTATCTCCGCCCTCAAAAGAATTTCCCTTTGGAACAGATGAACTTGGAAGATGTATTTTATCTCTGATAATCTACGGATCTAGAATATCCTTGTTAGTCGGTGTGATAGCTGCTCTAATTAATATCTCGATAGGTACAATTGTAGGGTTAATCTGTGGCTACTACCGCAATATATTAAGCGATGCACTAATGCGAGTTACTGATGCATTTATTATGATGCCTTCTCTCGCATTAATGGTTGTTTTAGCTGCTATACTTGGCCCAAATATTTACACTATAATTTTGGCTATAGGAATAACAACATGGCCCACAACTGCTAGAACAGTTATGTCTCAAGTTTTGTCTCTCAAAGAAAGACAGTATGTTGAAGCGGTTAGAGCTGCAGGAGGCAGTGACTTTTACATAATATTTCACTGCATCTTGTTAAACGTTTTGCCCATCGTCTTTACTAATATGATTCTTTCTATAGCTACTGCAGTTTTGTACGAAGCTGGTTTAAGCTTTCTGGGGCTAGGAGATCCAACTCGTATAAGCTGGGGCATAATACTATACTATGCAAACACTTCCGGAGCTATAATTAGCGGTGCTTGGTGGTATGTAATTCCCCCTGGAATTTGCATAATACTATTGGTTGTAGCGTTTACGTTCGTTAGCCACGGTTTAGATGAAATATTGAATCCGAGGCTTAGAAGAAGGTAAAAGCGGAGGCGAAGAAAGTGCCACTATTAGAAGTGAACTCCCTTAAAATGTATTATGAAGTAAAGGGAAAGAGATGGGTAAAGGCTGTTGATAATGTTAGTATAAAAATTGATAGAGGCGAATCTCTCGGTTTAGCAGGTGAATCAGGATGTGGAAAAACTAGTTTATCTCTCTCAATTATGCGATTACTACCGCCGAATGGAAAGGTACTTAGTGGGGAAATTAAATTCGAAAATGAAGATATTCTGAACATGGGTTATAAGTTGTTTAAGAAGAAAATAGCTTGGAAAAAGATTTCTCTAGTACCTCAAGCTGCAATGAGCGCGTTAAATCCCGTTATGAAGGTAGGTGACCAAATAGTTGAAGCAATCATTTTTCATGAGGATGTAAGTAAAGAGGAAGCGTTAGAAAGAGCTAAAACATTGTTTAAACTTGTTGGTTTAGATCCTTCAAGAATTAACGATTATCCTCACGAGTTTAGTGGAGGAATGAGACAACGTGTCATGATAGCCATGGCGTTAGCCTGCAACCCAAAACTTGTAATTGCAGATGAACCAACGTCAGCACTAGACGTAATAGTACAAGCTCAGATATTAAGTCTCATAAAAGATTTACAGAAGAATTTGAATTTATCTATGATTCTCGTTACCCACGATTTATCCATACTTTCAGAAATATGTAATTCTATCGCTGTAATGTATGCTGGAAAGATAGTAGAATATGGGCCAACACTGGACGTCTATGAAGACCCCCAACACCCATATACGAAAGGCTTGCTAGCGGCAACCCCAAGTATAAAGGGAACTAGAAGAAGACTTAAATCCATACCAGGAACTCCTCCGGATCTGCTTAATCCACCACCTGGCTGTAGATTTCATCCCCGTTGCCCATATGCAAAAGATATATGTAGAAAAGAAGAACCACCACTCGTAAAAGTGGGAGAAAAAAGAGTAGTTGCTTGCCACGAGGTGTAAAAGGGTTGAGTGAGTTAGTAAAAGTTGAAAATCTAGTAAAATGGTTTCCACTTAGACGTGGACTCTTTTCATCACTATTTAGACGTGAAGAATTGTTCGTTAGAGCTGTGGATGGAATAAGCTTCAACATAAAGGAAGGAGAAATCTTTGGTTTAGCAGGTGAGTCAGGATGTGGAAAAACTACCACAGCAAGATTAGTACTTAGATTAATAGAACCAACAGACGGTAAAATTTACTTCAAAGGCATAGATATCCTCTCGATAGATAAAAAAGAGATGAGAAAGCTCAGGAAAGAAATGCAAATAATCTTTCAAGACCCGTATGAGTCGTTAAATCCACGTATGTTTATTTGTGATATCATTAAGGAACCATTAAAATTACAGAAAATAGGGAATAGTGAGGAAGAAAGACTTGAAATGGTTTATGAAATGCTTGAAAAAGTAGGTTTGACGCCTCCAGAGGAATTCCTATATAGGTATCCACATGAGTTAAGTGGAGGTCAAAGGCAAAGAGTAGCTATAGCAAGAGCTTTAATACTAAGGCCTAAACTTGTTGTAGCTGATGAGCCAGTATCAATGTTGGATGTCTCAATTAGAGCAGGAATACTAGACCTCATGCTTGATCTAAAGGAGGAACTTAATCTATCCTATCTATACATAACTCACGATTTAGCTACAGCAAAATATGTTTGTGACCGACTAGCAATTATGTATTTGGGTAAAATAGTTGAACAAGGAGATACATTGAAAATAATCGATGAACCTATGCATCCTTATGCTAAAGCGTTAATAGACGCTATTCCGGTTCCAAATCCAAGAGTTAAGATAAGGAAAATACCGATTAAAGGTGAGGTGCCAACACCGATACATATTCCGCCTGGCTGTAGATTTCATCCCCGTTGCCCATATGCAAAAGATATTTGTAAAAAAGAGGAACCACCACTTGTAAAAGTTAACAAAGACAGATTTGTAATGTGTCATCTTTATTCTTAAAATACTTTCTTTTTTGTAAAATTTTGATAAAAATGGGAGTAACATTATTTACGTATGAATTGCTTATATTTTAGTTAACGTTTTTTAAAGAGGCGGAAGGGTGAGTAATATGGTATTTGACTTGCTTATTAAAAATGGGAAAATAGTTAATGGAACTGGAAACCCTTGGTTTAAAGCAGATATAGGAATCAAGAATGGTAAGATAGAGAAAATTGGCCGTTTAGATTCAGCTGATGCCGAAAAAATATTAGACGCCGAGGGGTTAATAGTATCTCCAGGATTTATAGATATGCATAATCACTCTGATATAAGCGTATTTTTCAATCCTAAACTTGAGAGTACCATAAGGCAGGGTATAACAACGCTGGTTATAGGTAACTGTGGTTCGAGTCTTGCTCCAGTAAATCCAGCTACAAAAGACCTCTTTATGAAGCACATTGAAGCATTTCTACCTTCCGATGCTGAACTAGAGGTGACATGGAACACTTTTGAGGAATATTTGAACAAACTAGAAGAAATCGAAATGGCAGCCAATATTGCTCCTTTAGTTGGTCACGGTACGGTCAGAATAGCTGTTATGGGCTTTGATGATCGAGAACCAACGGCAGAGGAACTTGATGAAATGAAGAAATTAGTTGCTGAAGCTATGGAAGCTGGAGCGTTTGGAATGTCCACAGGATTAATTTACCCACCAGGAGTATATTCGAAGACAGAGGAATTAGTAGAGCTTTGCAAGGTTGTAGCAAAATACGGAGGAATATACGTTTCTCACATAAGAGGAGAAGGAGGTACGTTAATAGAGGCGGTGAAAGAGGCCATATATATTGGGGAAAAAGCAGGTGTTCCGGTGGAAATATCACATCACAAAGCAGCTGGCAAGTCTAATTGGGGTAAAACCAAGGAAACATTGAAGTTAATGGAGGAGGCGAGAAAAAGAGGGGTAGATGTAACATGTGATCAGTATCCATATAGAGCTGGCATGACTTCTCTATCAGCTGTGCTACCGCCTTGGGTGCATGTTGGAGGAGTAGAGGAAATGCTCAGAAGGTTGAGAGATCCGAAGGAACGTGAAAAAATAAGAAGAGATATTGAGCAAGGGCTTCCTGGATGGGAAAACTTTGTTGCTGATTGCGGCTGGGAAAACATATATATAAGTTCTGTTGTCACGGAGAAAAACAAGCATTTAGAGGGGAAGAACGTAGCGGAAATAGCAAAAATAAAGGGCAAAGATGAACTTGATGCGGTATGTGATTTATTATTGGAAGAAGATGGAAGAGTAACCATAGTACTTTTCATGATGGATGAAGAAGACATTGTTAGAGTAATGAAGAGTCCTCTTCAAATGGTAGCAACCGATGCTTGGGCTGTTGCACCCTATGGAGTATTAGGCGCAGGGAAACCTCATCCTAGGTTTTATGGAACATATCCTAGGGTTCTTGGAAGATACGTTAGAGAGAAAAAGGTTTTAACGCTTGAAGAAGCAGTGAGGAAAATGACATCTTTCCCAGCGCAAAAACTGGGATTAAAAGACCGAGGACTTATACTAGAGGGTATGTGGGCAGACATAGTAATATTTGACCCAGCTAAGATTATAGATAAAGCAACCTATCAAAATCCTCATCAGTATCCCGAAGGAATAGAATATGTAATCGTAAATGGAAAGATAGTTGTGGAGAATGGCGAGCATACAGGTGTTCTTCCAGGTAAAACTCTCCGACATAGATAATAATAGCGCTTAAAAATCGCAATTGCAACAAACTTTCTCTTTCTTTAAATCAATCACATATTTTTTAGGCATTAAACATTTGAACTAGAGAAACTTAACGCAATGCACTCTTAAAGTTTTTAAAATATATTCATATGAAGTTAGAAGTTTTATCATGATTTTAGGAGAAGTTTTATAAGAAATTTTTGAAAATGTAATAACTTAAATCATCAATGTTGTTTAATTCTACATACAGGGGATGATATATTTGGGGAAGAAAGTGGATTTATGCGAAAAATTAGTAAAAAGAGACTCGGAATTGTTATCGCCTTCCACAAGAGTCAGCTACTTTCCACTTGCCGTTGCTAAAGCTGAAGGGACTAAAATATGGGATCTTGACGGAAACGAATACATAGACTTTCTTTGCGGAGCCGCTACCACAAACATTGGGCACCGGCACCCAAGGGTTGTTGAAGCAATAAAAAGGCAATGTGATCAATTTATCCATAATACGTTGGCATACACATATTATGAAAAAGCTGTAGAGTTAGCAGAGAGACTTGTAGAAATAACTCCTGGAAATTTTGCGAAAAAAGTCTCTTATGGACTGTCTGGATCGGATTGTAATGATGGAGCCATAAAGTTAGCTAGAAGCTACACTGGCAGAACAAAAATTGTTTCATTTCTAAAATCATATCATGGAACAACATATGGAGCCTTATCTTTATCAGCTATAACTTTGCGAATGAGAAGAAGGCTAGGACCCTTTTTACCAGAGATATATCATGTTCCTTACCCTGATTGCTATAGGTGCATATTTAATCTCGAATACCCTGACTGCGGACTATATTGTTTAGGTTTCATTGAAGAACTCTTTGATACGGTAATTCCCCCTGAAGAAGTTGCGGCCATGATAATTGAACCCATACAAGGTGATGCAGGAGTAATAGTTCCACCAGACGACTATCTGCCTAAATTAAAGAAGCTTTGTGAGAAACATGGGATACTTTTTGCAGCCGAAGAGGTTCAAACCGGTTTTTGCCGTACCGGAAAATGGTTTGCCGTCAACCACTGGAACATTGAACCGGATATAATGATATTGGGGAAAGCCATAGCTTCGGGAATGCCTTTAAGCGCACTTGTAGCTAAAAGAGAAATTATGGAGTCTTGGGAAGCGCCAGCCCATCTATTCACAACCGAAGGAAATCCACTTTCCTGCGCGGCAGCAATTGCAACCATAGATGTGATGAAAGAAGAACGACTTTATGAAAGAGCTGCAAGACTGGGCGAATATGCTATGAAACGGTTTAGAGAAATGATGGACAAACATGAATTAATAGGGGATGTTCGAGGCAAAGGACTCATGATAGGTGTAGACTTGGTGAAGGACCGAAAAACAAAGAAACCGGCCAGAGAAGAAGCTCTTAAAGTTGATTGGAGATGTTGGGAAAAGGGATTAGTGTTGATACATTTTGGCAAGTCTGTTCTTAGAATAGCTCCTCCACTGACAATAAGTGAAGAAGAACTCGAAAAGGGACTACAAATCATAGAAGAAGCTATAAAAGACGTAGAAGAAGGTAAAGTCCCGGATGAAGTGGTAAAGAGAATGGTTGGTTGGTAAAGTAGTCCTTCATTTGCCTTAATAGGACTAAAATGCCAGCAACACGGAGATGTTAGTAAAAAAACTTAACGATTTTATATTGGAAAAAATCATATATTAGAAGGTGCAATGTACGATTACTAAGTAGAGTGGTAAATATAATGACTTCTAATAACAATTCTGACAAAAAAGTTCCATCTGAAGTCTTTATTACCCAAGCAAAAGAATTAGTAGAAAAGGCAAACAGTAGGGGAATACCTCTCAGAATCATGGGGGCTCTAGCCATAAGAATCCACAGTAAAGGTTTTGAAGAACTACACCGCAGACTTAAACGGCTCGGAGGGGGACAGGAATTCACAGATATAGATCTTATGAGCTACGGTAAGTATAGGAAAGAGGTTAGGAAATTCTTTGAGGAACTAGGTTACAACCCTGATAGAGGTCTTCTCCTAACCGGGGGATGGGAGAAGAGACACATATACCATGAACCGCAAGACAGATTTCACGTGGATGTGTTTTTTGACAAGCTGGAAATGTGTCACGATATAGATTTTCGAGGAAGATTGGAAGTAGATTACCCAACAATACCGTTAGCTGAACTGCTGCTTGAAAAATGCAAATCGTTGAAATAAACGAAAAAGATCTAAAGGACTCCATAGTTTTACTCAGAGCACATACAGTTGGAGACACCGATAAAGATACCATTAATGCAAAAAGGATAGCAAAATTGTTAGCAGACGATTGGGGATTTTACTACACAGTTACTACAAACCTAAAAAAGCTAAAAGATTACACCTTGATGAATAAAGATTTAACTGAAGAAGAAACTTTGAAGACGTTAAAATCGGTATACACTGTTAAGAATAGTAGGTAAGTTCCTACAGCTTTGAAAATTTTTAACACCGTGTTCCTTTTATTTTCTAGTTGCATTATATGTGGCTGAATAAATTAAAATTTTAGTGAGGTATTTTTTCTTCCCCTTCTTTGAGTATTTCTTTTAGTTTTTCTTGTATTTCCGGTTCTAGTGGTGTTGGTTTATGTGTTTCTAAGATCTCCTTAACTTTTTCCTTTGCTCTCTGAACCATATCTTTGCTTCCCTCTTTTACCCACATTTCATAGGAATTGAAATCCGCTATCATAGGAACCCATAGTTCACGGAAATGTTTAAGAGTATGCTTCTCACTTATGAAAACTCCCTCATGTCCCTTTTTAATCATCAAATCCAAAGCTAAGGTTTCATCATTAACTTCAAAACCATTTAATATACTGAATATCATTGTACATATTTCGTAATCTATGAGGAATTGCTCATAGGAGAGAACATTATAACTCTCCAATCCACCGGGACCAGATATGACATCTGCACCTGCTGCCATCATGCAAAATGCTGTCAAAGCGTTTTCATATGCTGCTTGTGGATCAGGTACTTTGGAAGCTGAACTAAAACCATCTCCACAAGGAAGACCATAATATTCTTTGGCAAGCTGTATACCAGCGCAATTAATCAATATTGCACTTGGTAAACAAGGTGCAAAATTACCTCTTTTCGGCTCCATTCCCATAGGGTCAACTGCATACATTATTGGTGTTTTAGGATAAGCTAATTGGATTATCGTTAGTAAGCCTAGTATTTCGGCGTTGGCCATGCTTAAAGCACCTGCAAGTGTCACAGGAGAACTCATGCCTAGTAGAGGCATACTCATTATTCTGACCGGTATTCCAACCTTAGCGAACTCTAATGTTGCCTCTGTTGCTTCTTTGTCTAGTTTTAAGGGTGGAGTGACGCAAAATAAGCTAGATATTATAGGTCTTTTACGTAGCTCCTCTTCCCCGCCGACAACAGTTTCAGCCATTTTAATTTGTAGTTTTGCTTCTTCTCGCATCGACGTTGAACCCAACATAACATGTTTTTCCGTATAGTTTAATGATGCTTCTAATTCATGTAAACCATGTAAATATCCTGGATAATCAGAGGGCACTACGATAGGAAAGTATCCATGCATTCCCTCCAAGGCATCGGTTAATATAGCTGTTTTAACGAGATCGTCCTTGATGGATCTCCTTCTTTCTCCAGTTTCTAGATCTATGGTTAAGGTGCATGTACCGTTTGTGAAAATGTAGGTTTGCTCCCCATTTAGGGGAAGATCATACTGAGGATTTCTAGCATAGAGTTTGAAGTTTTTAGGACATTTTCTTAAGGCTTCCTCAACTAGATGTGACGGTATTTTTGCTATTTTCTCTTTTTCATCTACTTGACATCCCGTATTTTTTAATACGTTTAAGGCTTCTTCACTGTATATCTTAATTCCGATTTTCTCAAGTATTTGTAGAGATGTTGAGTGTATTCTCTCTATAGATTCTTTATCAAGAATTGAAAGTTTAATTCTCCTTCTAAATTTTAAAAGTGGCCCCAAGCATCGAACCCCCGCTTACTTATACGTTACAGCTTGGACTTTCTCCCCTATCATATACATGATTGATATTGGTCGATTATAGTTGTATATTATATTTAAGCATTATAAACAATTCATTTATTTCTAATACATCACATATAAATATTAATGATCATTATTAATTCAGGTCGTATTAAAGACAAATTTTATATATACTATCCCTTTCATTTATTTACGACAAAAGGAGTTAGGGGAGAGTAAAATTGAGCAGAAAAACATGTCAAATATTGACAGTGATTTTTCTTTTCGTTTTGGTATTCAGTATCAGCTTTACGCAAGCTTCAGCCCAACCTTCAAATTCAAACTCAAAAACCGCTAAATGGACTTTTATGGTCTATATGGATGCCGACAATAACCTAGATCCCTTCGCGGACATCGATATGGGAGAAATGATGAAAATCGGATCAACAGAGTATGTTAACATAATTGTTCTATGCGATAGATTAGAAGAACCAGCATACATTTACAAAATAGAAAAAGGAAAGCGTGTACTTCCCGAAGGTTCACCTATCAATGGTATTGAAGTTGACATGGGCGATCCTGAAACTGTGAAGACATTCCTTAATTACGTTATAAAGAATTTTCCAGCGGAACACTACTTTTTGGACATATGGAACCATGGGAACGATTTTGTTGGTTCTTGTGTTGACGAAAACACAGGAACAGGGAAAAGGGGATATCTACATCATTACGAATTAGTTGAAGCGCTTCAGAGTGTATGTAAGAAAAAGAGATTTAGGATTGATATCTTGGCTTTTGATGCATGTTTGCAAGGTATGATCGAAGTAGCTTATTACTACAAGGATTTAGTTAGCTACCTTGTTGGTTCGGAAGGCTACGTAGCGCTTGAAGGGTATCCTTATGACGAGATATTAGAACAGCTTGTAAATAGTCCAGATATTGACGCAGACGCCTTTGCTAAAATTGTTGTTGACGAATACGTAGGTTACTATGTTAAAGAAAACATGGCTGCAACACGTGGAAGTTTCCCAACACTTTCTGCAATCGACCTAGGAAAAATAGATCAACTAGTAGAAAATCTAAATAGATTTCTGCAGACATTAGAGGAAGATATCGATTCATATTTAGGTGCCATAACTGCGGGAAGAGGTAAAGGAATCCTTCCATGGGCTGAGTATGGCTGGGAAGCCTATATAGACCTTTACACATTTGTAGAAACAATAGGCACCTTTTCTCAAAATGATAAACTAAGAACTATAGCGGAAACACTTTTAGATAGTATAAAAAGCGCTGTTTATGTAAATTCAAGCCTACAGCTAGAAGAAATGTCCGTACATGGGTTAGGTATATACTTCCCTCCGTCAAAATCGGCAATGTACAATAACCCTTGGCTAGATGGAGAATACTATGCCGAAGTGCCGTTTGCAACCGAAACAGAGTGGCTTAATTTCCTGTTAATGTACTATAGCCACTGCAGCTAAACTTAACTTATTTACCTAATTCACCTTATTTTTTCCCATATAATATTGGAATCTTAAATGTCTGTCAATTGTTATGTAGGAGTTTTGTATACAAAATCGATTATAAAGATGTTTTCTTATAATTATGATGTATATTATGGCTTTGGAGGAAGCACTTTGATTACATTAAAAGTATTGTCAAAAGAGGGCATTGAAAAGATACATTTTGCAACTCTTGATGTACTTGAAAAAACCGGAATTAAATTTGATGATAAAAAAGCTTTAGAGATTTTTGATGAAAATGGTGCCAAAGTGAATTATAGGTCTAAAGTTGTTAAAATTCCGGAAAGCCTCATCAAAGAGGCTATAAGAAAATGTCCAAGGAAAATAAAGCTTTATGCTAGAAATCGAAAGTACAACTTAGAGATAGGTACTGGTAAAAGTTATGTTCATACCCCTGAGGGAGCATATTTCGTGGAGGACTTAAGCACGGGTGAAATAAGGGAAGCTACTATCAAAGATGTGGAGAACTTTGCAAAGCTTGGAAGTACTCTTGAGAATATACATGTTTACATACCGTTGGTAAATCCGCAAGATGTTCCCTTAGAAATAAGAGACATTTATAGAAATAAAATTTCGCTGGAAAACATTGAAAAACATTTCATAGTTTGCGCACATTCATATGAAGGCATGGTTTATACCATTAAGATGGCAAGCGCCATAGTTGGTGGTTTAGATGAATTAGTGAAGAAACCTATAATAACTGGGGATGGAGGAGCCGTTAGTCCTTTAACCTCCTCGAAACATAACCTTAGAATCCTTAGGTACTGTGCAAATCTAGGTTTACCTTGTAGCATAGGTTCCGCGCCTATGGCAGGAGGTACAGCACCTGCAAGCTTAGCTGGAACGTTGGTTATTCAGAATGCCGAAAATTTGGCTTGGATAACTTTGGCACAGCTAATTAATCCAGGACTGCCGATTATTTCTCTTGTTAGAGCGTTTATATTGGATTTAAGAAAAGGGGATTTTGCTGCTGGTGCCCCTGAAGCAGTTTTAATGTCAGTTGCTTTAATTCAACTTTACAAATATTATGGTATTCCTGTTGATGCTGGTTGGTCTGTTTCAGATTCAAAGTTTCTTGATGTTCAAGTAGGTTATGATAAAGTTCCGATGATGTTAATGTCGGTGCTTGCAGGAGCAGATTTTATCTCTGGATTCGGTCTTATTGATTCTGGAATAACGGCAAGCTATTCTCAACTGGTAATTGATAACGAGGCTTTCTCCATGGTTTCACGTATATCTCAAGGTATAACAATCGATGATGAAGGTCTTGCTTTAGATTTAATTGATAAGGTTGGTCCTGGAGGAAATTTCCTAGGTGAAAGGCATACAATAAAGTGTATAACTTCTAGAAGGGAACACTTTTTCCCGACTCTATTTAGTAGAGGGAAAGAAGTAAGTGAAGATATTGTACAACGCGCAAGAAAAATGGCATCAAAATTAATTTCAAGTAGTCAAGCAGAACCTTTACCGGCGGATGTACAGAAAGATCTAAATAACATATTAGAAGAAGCTAAAAAATCATTACTGCGTAGATATACTTAAAATTCAATTCTTAACATCCTCATTCAACTTGCTGCCAATCACGCTCATAAGGCTATTATCTAGGATTTTAAGCAATATTGATAGATGATATTTTTAATCCGTAAATATCGAAGGAGGGTAGTCTGTGATGTTTGAATATGATATAGTTATTAAGGGAGGATATGTGATTGATGGAACTGGTAACCCTTGGTTTAGAGCAGATATAGGTATCTTAAATGGAAAAATAGTTAAAGTTGGACGAATAAATGGTGAAAGTGCTGAAAAAGCTATAGATGCTGATAAACTATTTGTTACACCTGGTTTCATAGATATACATACGCATTCAGATATTACCTTATTAGTTAATCCTAAAGCTGACAGCAAAATAAGGCAGGGAGTAACAACCGATGTGGTTGGAAACTGTGGAATATCGGCAGCGCCAACAAAAAAGGAGAGATTAGAACTGCATAAGAAGCATTTTGAGCCTTATTCTGAATACGTTTCTTGGAATTGGAACACAATGGGAGAATACTTTAAGCAATTAGAGGAGAATGGAATTTCTATGAACATAGCTGCTCTTGTTGGCCATGGAACTGTGAGAACAGCTGTAATGGGCTTTGATGATAGGGCTCCCACAAAAGATGAGCTTGACGAGATGAAAGCTTTAGTGGAGCAATCCATCGTAGATGGAGCATTTGGACTATCTACTGGACTTGTTTATCCACCTAGTTGTTTTGCTAGTACAGAAGAAATTGTAGAGTTGTGTAAAGTTGTAGCTAAATATGGTGGGATTTATGCTACTCATATTAGAGGTGAAAGGGAAACTTTTATAGAAGCTGTTAGAGAGGCTATTTACATAGGTGAAAAGGCCAGTGTTCCAGTCCAGCTGTCACATAATGCTCCGAAATACGGTGCTTGGGGGAAATTAAAGGAATCTTTAAAAATAGTTGAAGAAGCAAGGGAAAGAGGATTAGATGTAACTTTAGATAATGATACTCAAAGAGATTGGCATGGTAGTTTAACCAGTATTCTTCCGCCAAGAATGCACAGTTTAAGTGTCAAAGAAATAATTGATATTCTAAAAAGCCCATCAGAACGCGAAAAAATAAAGCAGGAAATAATTGAGGATAAGATACCTGGTTTTGGTCCTGTAGGTCTGGTTAAACATGGAAAATGGGATAAAATAATTTTGTTCAGCTGTAAAAGAAATAAGGATCTCATTGGTAAAAATTTTGTTGAAATAGGTGAGCTACGTGGGGAAGACCCATTTGATGCCTATTTAAATATATTAATTGAGGAAGAAGGGGAAGCTGAAGTTATTTTCAAAGAATATATTAGCGAAGAAGACATTGAAACATTGTTGAAACATCCATGGGTTATGGTTTCCACAGATTCTGAAGCTACTGCCTCTTACGGTGTCCTTAAAGAGTTATCAACATATTACCCAGCTAATTACGGTGAATACCCGAGAGTTTTAGAGAAATATGTTAGAGAAAAGAAGTTGCTAAGATTAGAGGAAGCTATTAGAAAGATGACATCTTTCCCGGCTCAAAAACTTGGATTAATGAATAGAGGATTAATTAGAGAGGGTATGTGGGCTGATATTGTAATTTTTGATCTTAAAAAAATTAGAGATAGGGCGACAAACAGATTTCCACACGAATATCCAGAGGGAATAGAGTACGTAATTATAAATGGAAAGATAGTTGTAGAAAAAGGAAAATATACGGGAGTTCTTGCAGGGAAAGTTCTGAGACATAAAGTGTGACACTAAGTGTCAGCAACGCCCAAAAGCCTGACATAACACCTTATTAATATTTTTGTTAACGCTTTGAGATCTTCGATGCGAATGTTTTCATCAACGCCATGAGCGTTAGATTCTTCACGTCCTACCCCTATACAAACCGTAGGAATACCTAGTGCACCTATG
>Ga0180300_10000170_pt1 | contig 26267 bp, 25 predicted proteins | sample GuaBasSediGuay15_FD_121798 | JGI IMG/M metagenome (GOLD analysis project Ga0180300, IMG submission 121798) | Subseafloor sediment microbial communities from Guaymas Basin, Gulf of California, Mexico - Guay15, Core 4569-2, 21-24 cm | ecosystem: Environmental > Aquatic > Marine > Hydrothermal...
CCATTTTAATGCACCCCATTTAGAGTTGAACTCCATAAAAAAATCTATTTCATTTAAATTTTTAGTATATAAATTAGCTATATTTTCTCCATCATTTACTTTCTTAGCTATTAACTCATTACCAGTGTATATAGATTGTTTAAATACAGAATTTGGAGGATAACCAAAGAGCAGAGGAACTAAATTACCTTCCAGATCTACATTCAAAGAAAAACCTTTTGAGCCCCATTTAAAAACCAGCGCATTTTCATCAGCAAATTCAAACAATCTTTGAAAAACTTTATATCCGTTTTTATCCAAGGATTTCAAAAATTGTTCTCTATTGATCTTTGGAAGTGATGCAGATTTGGGCATTGATCTCAAAATGTCTTCTTTTCCTACAACAACCTCTCTGGTTATAATTCTCTCACCTGATTTAGTTTCAAAATATTTAAACTCTATACAATATATATCTATTCCCTTCTTTCTAAGAAATACTGCCGTCTGCTTAACTTCTCTTGATATATCCTGCGCAACTATAACAAGCTTTACAGACTTATTAAAAGAAACACTCTCTTCATCAAATTCACTATCTTTAAAATATTCCTTATGATATTCTTCCAAAGATACTTCTTCCCCTAAATAGTTTTGAAAAATGTTATTTAGCTGGGTGTAGTCTAAACTTTCAACAAAAGAAGCATATTCAAGAACTTGTGCTACTGTTTCCCTCGGAGTTCTTCCTCTCTTTAATTCAACAACCACCGTATTTCCATATTTATCAATTCCCAATAAGTCTATAAATGTGTTCAAAATCGTTGTAACCTGTCTACCAATAATAAGAATGTTTGAATCTTCAAAAAAATATTCAGGATTGTTTTCTAAAATATCCTCCAAATCTGCTTCTTGCTTTATCTGCTCAAATTTTTTCTCTCTATACGGAATTAATTTACCTTCTCTGCCAATAGTAAAAAGTTTCATTTGTATAAATTCTATCACTTATTAAAGTGAATAACAATTATGATGAGATTAATTTCCCTACCCAGTTTTTAACCTTATCTCTTTCATTAAAATTAGGGGTTTTGAGCCATCCTTTAAAAATTCCACTCTCAATGATAAGATTAGAAACCTTTTTCTCAAGAGGCCTTAAGTAACGAATCTTAATATACCTCTCTGTAGGTTTACCAAACATCTGAGCAATACAAACTATAAATATGGCTACCTTCTTGTTTTTAAGTTCCAGCCTGTGATTATCAAGAAAAGAAATGACGCTCTTTAAAGGTCTTTCCCAGTATATGGGTGAACCAATGATAAAAAATTTGGTGGAGCAGACGGGATTTGAACCCGTGGCCTCCTGAGTGCAAATCAGGTGCTCTCCCGCTGAGCTACTGCCCCACGCTCTAAAAATTATACCATAAATTTTATATGATACAATTAATTCATGAAGGTTGTTGTAAAGATAGGCACAGCATCTCTCACCAACGAAGAAACTGGCTTCCCAAAACCTGAAATTTTAGGTGAAATCTCAGAAGCATTTTCATACATGATAAAGAAAGGCATAAAGCCTGTTCTTGTAACCTCTGGAGCCATAGGTCTCGGGTTAAAACCCCTCGGATTTAAAAAGAGACCTAAAACTATTACTCTTAAACAGGCTGCAGCGGCTGTAGGACAGGGACTTTTAATGCATATATACTCACAATTTTTCTCTCTTTTAGATATAAAAATCGCTCAAATTCTCTTAACAAGAGAAGATATAATAAACAGGGAAAGATACATAAATGCTCAAAAAACTTTTGAAACTTTACTTCAAAAAGGTATTGTCCCCATAGTAAACGAAAATGATGTTGTGGCAGTAGAGGAAATTAAATTTGGTGACAATGATACACTCTCTGCCATAGTCTCAACAATAATTGATGCAGATATGTTAATAATACTGACAACCACCGATGGAGTCTACACTAAAGATCCTACAGTTCACAAAGATGCAAAAAGAATAAAGGCGGTGAAGGAGCTTACAAAAGAACTTCTTTCTTATGTAACAAAAACAAAGACAACACTTGGCGTAGGAGGAATGGAGACAAAAATAAAAGCAGCAGAGATAGCAACAAATGTTGGAGTGAAGGTTATAATCGGAAGCGGAAAAAATCCTTATAAAACCATTGTTGGTGCCATAGAAGGAGAAGACGTGGGAACCCTATTCTTTCCAAAAAAGAAACACCTTGATTCAAGAAAAAGGTGGATACTCTATGGTTTAACTCCAAAAGGTGAGATAATTATTGATGAGGGAGCAAAAGAAGCTATAAAAGATAAAGGTAAGAGCTTACTCGCTGCAGGAATTGTTGACGTAAAGGGAAACTTTATGGCAGGAGAAACCGTGAAAGTAATTGATAGAAAGGGGAAGTTTATTGGACAGGGAATAGTTAGATATTCCTCGGGGGTATTAAAAACCATAAAAGGAAAGAAAACAAAGGAGATAGAAAGAATACTTGGCTTTCTACCCTTTGAAGAGGTTATCCATAGGGACGATCTTTCAATAATATAAAGGAGGTTTATATGGAAGAGTTAAACTACAAGGAGAAGAACGTGTGGGATGTCTACAACGAAAAAGAGATTGAAGAAATCTCTAAAGATTACATCTCGTTTATGTCCAGGGTAAAAACTGAAAGAGAGTTTGTTAAAGAAGCAGAAAAATTACTTAAACAGGAAGGTTTTTCCAATATTGATGAGGATGGTGTTCATTCAGATAAACTCTACAGGAAATTTAAAGAAAAAGCCATTATTATCTTCCTCAAAGGAAAAAGAGGGATAGAAGAGGGTTTTAATCTTGTCACAGCACACCTTGATTCACCAAGAATAGATTTAAAGCAAAAACCTCTTTATGAGGATGGAAAACTTGCTTTCTTTGAAACACATTATTATGGAGGTATAAAGAAGTATCAATGGGTAACTATACCTCTTGTGTTGAGGGGAGTTATTGTAAAGGGAGATGGAGGCGTTGTGGAGATTAATACAGAGAATGATGGGTATTTCTTTACAATACCTGATCTTCTTCCCCACCTTGGAAGAAAGCAGATGGAGAAAAAAGCAAAAGAGGTTATACCTGGAGAGAATCTTAACTTACTTGTAGGTTCAAAACCATTAAAGGACGAAAAAGAAGAAAAGATTAAGAAAAACATCCTCAACATGCTAAAGGAACTATATGGAATTAAGGAAGAAGATTTTATTTCAAGCGAACTCTCTTTGGTACCTGCAGGAGAAGCAAGGGAGGTTGGATTTGATAGAAGTTTCATCCTCTCCTATGGACATGACGATAGAATCTGCTCATATGCCGCTCTTAAAGGAATAATGAGCATTGATAAACCGGAGAAATGGGCTGTGGTTTATCTTGTAGATAAAGAAGAGATAGGCTCAGAAGGTAACACATCTGCTCAATCTATGTTTTTTGAGGAAACTCTGTTCAATTTTGTAAAAGACTACTCCTCCCTTTTATCTATATACCTGAAATCAAGTGTTCTTTCAGGAGATGTCAACGCAGCATTTGACCCAAATTATAAAGAGGTGTTTGAGCCCAAAAATGCAGCATTTATAAATCAGGGGTTGGTAATTACAAAATTTACAGGAAGTGGTGGTAAATACCACTCCAATGATGCAACTGCTGAATTTGTGGGAAAAATAAGAAAACTCTTTAATGAGGAAAAGGTTGTATGGCAAACAGGAGAACTTGGAAAAGTAGATGAAGGTGGTGGTGGCACAGTAGCATTGTACTTTGCAAGAAAAGGAATGGATGTTATAGATTGTGGTCCAGCAGTTCTTTCCATGCATGCTCCTTTTGAGGTTGCATCAAAAGGCGATTTATATGCATCATTCCATGGATATAAGGTGTTTCTGGAGAAGTTCTAATGGAAATAGGGATAATAGGTCTTCCAAATGCCGGGAAATCCACTCTTTTTAAAGCGCTTACCGGAAATGAAGTTCATATAGAGGCATTTCCTTTTTCTACAGTAAACCCTAATATAGGAGTTGTAGCTGTACCCGATGAAAGATTAAAACTTATAGCAGATGTTATAAAACCCGACAAGGTCATCCCGGCATTTATAAAATTTTACGATATTGCAGGACTTGTGAAAGGTGCATCAAAGGGAGAGGGGCTTGGAAACAAGTTCCTCTCCGAAATAAGAGCAACCTCTGGCATCGTTGAGGTTGTGAGATGTTTCAGAGACGAGAGTGTAGCTCATGTTGAGGGAAATATTGATCCAGTAAGAGATATAGAAATAGTGCATCTTGAGATAATAATGTCTGATCTTGAAATAGTAGAAAGAAACCTTGAAAAAATTTCTCATGCCTACAAATCTGGAAAAAAGGAATTAAAACATGAGTATGAGGCTTTAACATTTGCAAAGGAAGTACTGAATAAAGGAAAGTGGCTTAGAGATGAAAAACTCAGAAATGAATGGATAAATGTTTACAAAAATTACAACCTTCTTACAATAAAGCCCTTAATAATAGTTGGGAATATTGGAGAAGATGAATTAATAGGTGAAGAAACAGAGGAAATGAAAAAGCTTAAGGAATTTACAAAACTAAAAGGTTATCCACTCATATTTATCTCCTGTAAACTCGAAGCAGAAATAGTAAACATGGACGAAAAAGAGAAAAAAGAATTCCTTTCTGATATAGGTCTTAAAGAAACTGGTTTAGAAAAATTAATAAAAGAATCCTATAAACTGCTTGATTTAATAACATTCTTTACATATGCAAACAATATCCTACAAGCCTGGGCTATAAAAAGGGGCACCCTGGCTCCCCAGGCAGCAGGTAAAATCCACTCAGATATGGAAAAGGGTTTTATCAAAGCAGAAGTTATAAATTTCGAAGATATAAAGAGAGTCAACTCTTTACATCAAGCAAGAGAGAAGGGACTTATAAAGATAGAAGGCAGAGAATACGAGGTTCAGGACGGAGACATAATATACTTTAAATTTAACGTTTAGTTCTCTTTAACTTAAGTCTACAACTTTTGCAAATTCCATATATTTCAACTATATAGGAAACAGGGGTAAAATCTTCTTCAGAACTTTCTATACCCACAAGTTTCATAAGCTTCTCTGGTGGAACACCTTTTATTTCTTCAATTTTTCCACAATCACTACATATAAGATGTATGTGTGGCTTATAGGAGAGTTCGTAGCTCATGTGTCTTTTGGAAAATGTGGATTTCTTTACTATTCCAGCTCTTTCAAGAATCTTTAAGGTTCTATAAACAGTGGTAAGACTTACGCCTTTTTTCTTTAGAGCCTTGTATATATCTTCCGCTGAGAGATGTTTTCCCCTGTTCTTCTTCAAAAAAGAAATTATCTCCCTTCTTCCTTTGCTCATTCTGTAACCAAGGTTGGTTAAAGTCTTTTCTATCATACCTCCTCACCTTCCAGATAAATAAAGAAAAATTTTAAAATATTTAATATTAAAAGATCTCTTATCTTGCTTCTTGTTCCAGAAAGTAGAAATCTTTTAGATAAAATACCTTCTTCAGAATACACAGATGAATAGACAAGTCCTTTTCTTTTATTTTCAAGCACCGAAGGTCCAAGATTTCCCGTAGCTGATATACCGTAATAGGAATTTAGTTTCTCCTTTACCTTTTTAGCCATCTCAATGGACATTTCTTCACTTACAACACCAAACTTTTCAACTATGTTTTTATCCACCCCAAGAACGTCTGTCTTAACTTCTGCCTGATAGGTAACAATACCTCCTTTAAAAAAATCTGAAGAGCCCGGCAGTAGGGAGAAGAAGGAGGAGAGATAACCTCCTGTACATGATTCAGCAGTGGAAAGGGTTCTCTCTCTTGAGATAAGAAAATGTTTTATCTTAAATAAAAGTTCTTTATCAGTCCTTTCTAAAGTATAGGGAAGCAAGTTTTCCTCCAAGTTTCGCATTGTTAAGAAGTAGTGAAATGTTTGATCTGAGAGTTCTACCTTCGCTTCTCTTATGTAACTCAGCGAGTATGTAAGGAGTAACTTCCTTACCTCTTACCCCTTTCTTATCAATGTCAGAAAGAATTTCTTTCATAAGACCTTCAAAATATCCCCTGTCTATCTCGTCCTCCTCTGGTATAGGATTAACCACTAGAAGAGCTGTGTTTGAAACTTTATCCCACACCCTTATGAAATCCACCAACTCTTCAACAGAATCCACATACATATCAAGGGAAATGTCAGTTTCTCTAAAGTAAAATCCTGGTAGTTTCTTTGTTTTAAACCCAACCACACCAATACCAAGGGTCTCAAGAAGTTCCCATGTTTTCTCTATATCAAGAATTGATTTAAAACCAGATGATATCACAACCACCTTATACTTACTCATAGCAATAAGATCCGCCGATACATCAAAGACATTGGGCATACCTCTATGAACTCCCCCTGTCCCGCCTGTAACAAAAAACATGAGGTTAAATAAGCTCATTATAGAAATGGAACCTGAAACAGTGAGTGCCCCGCTTCTCTTTTGTGCCAGAAGATAGGGTATATCTCTCATATTTGCTTTAAAAATTCCCTCGCCTTTCCCAAAGAATTCAAAATCGTCCTCAGAGAATCCAATAACTATTTTACCTTCCTTGATGCCGAGTGTGAGAGGTATACTGCCCTCTTCTCTTATTTTGGACTCCATATCCTTTGCAAGTTTCACATTATCTGGATATGGAAGACCAAAGGTTATTACAGTACTTTCCAAACACACATGTGGAAAGAAAGGGCTTTTAAACTCTGGTGAAAATGATAAAAAATTCTTCATAGTTTTTCTCCTTTTTCGTAAGGTATTCCATCAGCTGCGGGAGGTGTTGCTCTTCCAACAAATCCCGCAAGAACAAGCAGGGTTAAAATATAGGGAAGGGCAAGGAAGAAACCTCTTGGTATAATATTCAAAAGCTGAGGAGCAGAGGTTTGAATGTATATTTGAACTACTGTAGCAAGGGTAAAGAAAAGGGCTGCAAAGAATGTTCCTATTGGAGTCCACTTACCAAAAATCATTGCGGCAAGAGCTATGAAACCCAACCCTGCTGGCATATGATTGTCAAATAGATCCAGCTGTCCTATGGACATTGAAGCACCTGCAAGAGCTGCAAGTATTCCTGAAGCGATTACTGCAAGGTACCTTACAAGATAGACATTTATTCCAAGAGTATCTGCTGCTTTTGGATGTTCTCCAACAGACCTGTGTCTTAACCCCCATGGAGTATAGTAGAGATAGAAATGAATAACAAAAGGAAGAATTAACGCAAGGAATACAAATATATTCATCGCTTCAAAGAGTTCTCCCACTATAGGAAGTTTTGCAAGATGTGGTAAAAGTGGTTTGTTCATAAAGGAAGCCACAGATGGAGAATGTCCTGTTGTGTTAAAGTATCTTTCAAGGAAAAATGTCATTCCTCCAAGTGCAAATACATTTATGGCGACTCCTGAAACAATTTGATTTCCCCTTAAAGATACAGAGATATAAGCATGAAGAAGTCCAACCAGAATTCCTATACCTATGGCGAAGAGTATTCCAACCCATGGGTTTCCTGCAAGAGGATCCTTTCCTCCCAGTATTGGGTCAATCTTAGTGGAAGAAATATAGGCACCCAATACAGCAAAAAAACCTCCCATTCTCATAATTCCTTCAAGAGCTATATTTACCACACCTGCATTTTCACACATTACACCACCGAGACCAGCGAGAATTATAGGAGTCCCAAACTGTAACATAGAAGAAATAAAGGAAACTATCGTTTTAGCTAACTCCACTTTGAGCCTCCTCTTTGATTACCTTCTTTTCTCCAATCTTGAAGAGAAGATACTTTATGCCAACCTGACCAGCAACAAAGAGGGTTGCTACTCCTTGAATGATATCAGCAAAGGTTTTATGAATTCCGATAAGTTGCATTCCAGTTGCACCTGCTCTTACAAAACCAAAAAACATGGATGAAAAAAGAGTTCCTATTGCTGCATTATTTCCAATTAATGCCATGGTTATACCGTCAAATCCATATCCTGGCCTGAATACTCCTGGATAGTGTCCTTCAGTTCCAAGAATCATACATGCTCCACTAACGCCAGCAAGGGCACCAGAGATAAACATAGCAATAAGCATGGTTCTTGCAGTATTTATACCACTGTACCTTGCTGCATCAGGATTCTTTCCAGTTGCCTGTATTTCATAGCCGAGAACAGTTCTATTCATAAGGATATAAACAAAAATCACTGCAAGTATTGCAATAATTATTGAACCATTCAATCTTGTTCCCTGAAAGAAAGGCTTAAGCCTTGAAGCTTCTTTTACATAAGGAGTTCCTGCAAGTATAGCTTCAGGTCTGTATCTTTGAATATTAAAGGGACCAACAACTATCCAGTTTTCCACAAGATGAACTGCAATCCAGTTAAGCATTATTGTGGTTATGACCTCGTGGACTCCCCTTGTAATTTTGAGCCATCCTGCAAACGCTGCGTAAAGACCGGAAACTATAATAACTGCAATCAAAATCAAGGGTATATCTATCCAGGGAGTCATGTTTAATTTGAAGCCAAGGTAGGCTGCAACTATGGCTCCCATTATAAATTGTCCTTCAGCACCTATATTAAAAAGTCCAACTCTAAACGCCACAGCAACGGAAAGTCCTGTTAATGTAAGAATTGATCCTTTAAGAAAACCCTCCCCTGCTTCTTTTAAACTGAAAAATTCCTTGAGAGAAGAGCCAAATGCTCCTTCAAATAGAAGCTTATATGCAGCCCAGGGGCTTTTACCAGTAGCCTTTATCATCACTGCTGCTACAAGAAAAGCCACTATTATAGATATTATTGGAACAAGAAATGACGAAATTTCTTCCTTCTTACTATTCCACCATATAAGAATGTCATTTAAAAAATTAAGCCCCTTCATGCCTCCACCTCTTTTTTATCATATCTTTTCAAACCAAGCATGAGAAGTCCGAGCTCCTCCTCTGTTGCTTCCTCTACTGGTAGCTCACCTACAATCTCACCGTTAAATAAAACTGCGATTCTATCTGACAACATCATTATCTCATCAAGTTCAAGGGATATAAGGAGAACCGCTTTTCCAGAATCTCTCTGTTCTACAAGCTTTTTATGAACAAACTCTATGGCTCCAACATCCAATCCTCTTGTAGGCTGGGAAGCGATAAGTATATCAGGATCATAGGAAACTTCCCTTGCAACAACTACCTTCTGCTGGTTACCTCCAGATAGAGCCTCTGCTTTAAGTTTTGGATTATGGGGTCTTATATCATACTCAATAACTTTATTTCTTCCAAAGTCATCTATGTTCTTTCTGTTTAAAAATAGCCCTCTTGAGAAATAAGACTCTTTTTCTCTTCCAAGAAACAAATTGTAGGAGATTGTAAATGGTAGAACGAGACCCCTCTTTCTTCTATCCTCTGGAATGTGAGCAATTCCACTATTTCTAAAAAACCAGGGATCAAACTCCCTTACCTCTTCTCCCCTTATTATAATCTTTCCACTCTTAATTGGTCTTAATCCTGTTAGAGCTTCAACCAACTCCTTCTGCCCATTCCCTTCAACTCCCGCTATTCCAAGAATCTCGCTTCTTCTTAATTTAAAGGAAATTCCTTTTATAGCCGGGATACCTTTATCACTCATGACTACAAGATCTTTCACCTCAAGTATAACCTCTCCTGGCTCTTTCTCTTTTTTCGGAACTACAAAAACAACATCTCTTCCAACCATTAACCTTGCTAACTCTCTCTCGTCTGTGTCCTTTGCGTTCTTTATTCCTCTAACCTTGCCATTCTTTAAAACTGCTATTCTATCTGCTATGGTAAGAACCTCTTTGAGTTTATGAGAGATAAATATGACAGTTTTTCCTTTCTTCTTTAAAGACCTTATGGTATCAAAAAGCTCCTCTGTCTCCTGAGGAGTTAACACCGCCGTTGGTTCGTCAAGGATAAGAATTTCTGCTCCACGGAATAGAACCTTTAAAATCTCCACCCTCTGTTGGATTCCAACGGGAAGATTCTCTATCTTCTCTTCAGGATCAACTTTAAGCCCATACATATCAGAGATTCTCTTTACCTCTTCTATGGCCTTTTTCTTGTCAAGCACAAATCCATTTTTTCTGAATTCTTCACCAAGAATTATGTTCTCATACACTGTAAACTTTGGTATTAACATGAAATGCTGGTGAACCATACCAATTCCCATTTCTATTGCCTTTTTAGGAGTGTTGTGTCTTATCTTTTTTCCAAAAACATATATCTCTCCTGAATCTGGTGTGTATAGACCATACAGAATGTTCATTAAAGTGGTCTTCCCCGCTCCATTTTCCCCAACAATAGCAAAAACTTCGCCCTTCTTTATGCTAAGAGATATGTTGTCGTTGGCTATAACCCCTGGAAAAATCTTTGTAACATTTTTAAGCTCAACAGCATACTCCTCCAATTTTTACCTCCACTCTATTAAAAAAGGGTGGGTGCTAAAAACACACCCACCCTTTTTTAAAAAGTTTACTCTTTATGGAATTTCAGGAGGAACAAAGGCATCTAACTCCTCATATGTGGATGGAACCTTGAATTCTCCCTTTGCAATCATCTCTTTAAGTTTATTCACCTTATCAAGAACATCCTCTGGAATAATATCCTTTGTGTACTTCATAGGTGATAGACCTACTCCACCCTCCTTCACTCCAAGGAAGATATGGCCTGATTTAAATGTTCCCTCAACTACAGACTGAATGGAGAGCCAGACTGCGTAATCAACGTGTTTAATCATAGAGGTGAGAACCCTTCCTGGAGCAAGGTAATCCTGGTCAGAGTCAACACCAACTGCAAAGTACCCTTCTCCTCTTGTCTGTGCTTCTTTAATTACGCCAAGACCACAAGCACCAGATGCATGATACACAATATCAGCACCTGCATCAAACTGCTGTTTTGCAATCTTCTGACCATCATCTGCATTTGTGAAATTACCGGTATATCCCACAAGAACCTTGCAATCTGGATTTACAGTCTTAACTCCTGCTCTGTATCCAGCTTCAAACTTATGGATGATAAAGAGGTCCATTCCACCAACAAAACCAACTATATTTGTCTTGGTCATCTGACCAACAAGAGCACCAACAAGGAATGAACCCTCATGCTCATTAAATAGATAGCAGACTACGTTGGGAGGCGGATTCTCAATAAATCCATCAATAAGCATAAAGTATGTATCTGGATACTGAGTAGCAACCTCGTTTATTGCATCTGTAAGCATAAATCCTACACCAATAACAAGCTTACAACCCTCATCTGCAAGTTTCTTTAGATTTGGAACATAGTCCTCATTAGCTTTTGATTCAAGAACAAGAGGCTCTATATCAAACTTATGGATTCCACGATCAAGAAGATCTGGTGCCTCATCCTCTATGCTCTTTCTGTACTCTTCATCTGTAAGAGGCTTATATCCCTCACCTGCCACCATCTTTACACCAGCAGCCCAGTTTTCAAGACCACGAAGTGCAGAATCGTTGAAGGATTTATCTCCTCTTCCACCTACGTCAGTGACAAGTCCTATCTTTATAACAGGTGTTAGTGCTACATCCTTTGTATTATCTCCTGCTTCAACTGTGAATGCCTCTGAATACTCTTTGTATCCTTCGGCAGTTACCTTAAGTGTCTGATCTCCTTTAGGAACATCTTTAATTTCATACTTTCCATCATTTCCTGTGGTGGCACTCTTCCCTCCGATGGAAACTGCAGCACCTGCAATCGGGGAACCAGTTTTGGTATCTGTTACTGTCCCCATAACTGTGCCTGTCTTTTTAGCACATCCCGCAAACACTACACTAACTAAAATTAATACAATCAAGAAAGTTGCTATTTTCTTCATTTGTCCCTCCTTCTAAATAAATTTTTGAAAAATATTATTTATTCTCACCTCCTTTCCAAGGAAATTATAGCACAATTTTTGAGGAGTAGGTTATATTGGCGATTTTCATAATGTGATCGCCAATTCTTTCAAGATTGCTTACCACATCAAGATAAATTATTCCAGCTTCACTGGAGCATATTCCCTTATTTAACCTGTCAATGTGATGCTCTCTCATTATCTCCTCAAGTTTGTCAATAAAGTCTTCATTCAATTTTATTTTATTGTAAACCTCATCATTCATTTTGAAAAGATTTTCCTTTATAAGTGTATAGCTTTCACATATGGCTTTACAAATCTTTTCAAGCTCCTCGTAGGCATATTTGGAATAGGTTATATGGTCTTCAAGTCTCTGAAGTTCCAGTTGTGATGTATTAAATATGATATCTCCTATCCTTTCAAGCTGGGAAGATATAATAAGCATCTGGGGAACAAAAAATGCCTCTCTCTCAGGCAAATCAAGAGCAGCAATAAGAGGAACATACCTTGAAATTTCTCTGTTTATAAAGTTTATTGTATTCTCCCTTGTTTCAATTTCTTTGATCATCTTCTTATTCTTTGTGAAGATCATTTCTTTAAGTGCCATAAGGTTTTTATAAACTATTTCAGAAAGTCTTTCTGTCTCTTTTCTTAAAGAATCGAAGGCAAGGAGTGGACTTTTAAGCATACTCTTTGTGAGATATTTAGTTCCTGTTTCAACAACAACTTCCTTCCCTGGAACAAGCTTCTTAACAAGATCAACAAAAAGTTTGATAAATGGGAGGAAAATCAGTGTATTTATAATATTAAAAAGAGTATGGGAATTAGCAATTTGCCTTACTGTATCTCCGCCAAGTGTCTTTATAAAATTAATATATGGATGGATTATTATAAGAAAAACAACAGCTCCCACTGTATTAAATATAAGATGAGATACAGCAGACCTTTTGGCAGATACACTGGTTCCAATACTAGCTAACATTGCAGTAACTGTGGTTCCTATGTTTGCACCAATGACAAGAGGAAAGGCAGAGGAAATATCAAGCAGTCCCTTCATTGCAAGAGCCTGAACAATACCTATACTTACACTACTGCTCTGTTCGATAGCGGTGAAGGTTGCACTGACAAGAACTCCTAAAACAGGAATTTTTCCAAACTTTACAAACAAATCTTTTACAGCCTGGGAGGTTTTTAAGGGCTCAACACTGCTTGCCATTATCTCAATTCCTATAAATATGAGTCCAAAGCCCATTATAGAAAGCCCCAGATATTTTATCTTTCTTTTAAATGGTAGGAAGTAGAGGAGAAAGCCCAATGCAAAGAATGGAATTCCGTATTTGGTTATCTTAAGAGCTATTATCTGTGCTGTAACTGTGGTACCAATATTTGCACCAAATATCACACCAACAGCCTGAGGGAGGCTCATCATTCCTGAATTTACAAGACTTATAACCATAACCGTGGTGGCTGAACTTGATTGGATAACTGCTGTGACAAGAAAACCTATAAATACAGCAATAATTGGGTTTGAAGTAGCTTTTCTAAGAAATATCCTTAAATTTTCCGATGCTGCCTTTTGAATCCCCTCACTTGCAAGATGTATACCGTAAATAAAAAGAGCAATGCCGCCAACTAACTCAAGAATAAGATTGGCAACCAAAACTCACCTCCTTAAAGATACTTTTAACGCCTCCTCCACTCTGTCGATCAAAACAAAATTCAAATCTTTCTTTATTCTCTCAGAAATTTTATACAGATCATTCTCATTCTCTTTTGGAATTATCACCCTTTTTATACCAGCCCTATGTGCAGCAAGAACTTTTATCTTTATTCCTCCTACAGGTAAAACCTTTCCCCTTAACGTTATCTCCCCTGTCATGGCAACCTCTTTCTTCACTGGAATTCTGGTAAGAGCAGAAACCATTGCACTCACAATTGCAACTCCTGCAGAAGGTCCATCCTTTGGAACAGCTCCCTCTGGAACATGAACGTGTATATCACATTTCTTATAGAACTCTTTATCCTTTATCTTGAATTCATCCATATGTGCTCTCACGTAAGAGAGAGCTGCTTGAGCAGATTCTTTCATAACATCTCCAAGTTGACCGGTAAGAATCAGTCTCCCATTACCCTTCATTACAAGAACCTCAATCTTTGTTATATCTCCACCAAAAGGAGTCCAGGCAAGTCCTGTGGCAACTCCAACCTCGTCCTTTTCCTCTTTTATTCCAAATCTGTATATTGGAAATTCAAGATAGTCCTTTAGATTCCTCACTGTGATACGGACACCATTGAACCTGTTACTCTTAGAAACCTTTTCTTTTGCAACCTTTCTCAACACCTTGGCTATTTTTCTCTCAAGTTCTCTAAGACCTGCTTCTCTTGTATACTCCCTTATCATCTTTAAATAAGCATGATCACTTATCTTTACATCTTTTTCAGTAAGACCATTGTACTTTAACTGTTTTGGGAATAGATACCTCTTTGCAATTTCAAGCTTCTCGTCTTCTGTGTAACCAGGCAGGTAAATCACTTCCATCCTGTCAAGAAGTGGTGGTGGTATGGTATGCGTTACGTTCCCTGTAGTTATAAACAGAACATCTGAAAGATCAAAGGGAACTTCAATGTAGTGATCTGAGAAATGATGATTCTGATCTGGGTCCAGAGCTTCAAGTAAAGCAGCTGATGGATCTCCTCTAAAATCGACACCAATTTTATCTATCTCATCAAGAAGAAAGACTGGATTTTTTGTTCCAGCATCCTTTATCCCCTGAATTATCCTTCCCGGCATTGCACCTACATATGTTCTTCTGTGTCCTCTAATCTCAGCCTCATCCCTTATTCCGCCTAAAGAAACATGTACAAATTTCCTACCAAGCGCTCTTGCTATGGATTTTCCAAGAGAAGTCTTTCCCACACCTGGAGGACCTATAAAGCATAGAATTGGTGATCTTGGTTTCTTTGTAAGTTTTCTTACAGCAAGATATTCAAGTATTCTCTCCTTTATGTCCTTCAAACCATAGTGATCCTCATCCAGTACATTTTTTGCAGCTTTAATATCCATTTTATCTTTTGTTTCCTTATCCCACGGGAGCGAGATAAGCCAATCAAGGTAGTTTCTTATAACAGCGGCTTCCATAGCCATGGGTGGCATCTTTGCGAGTCTTTTAAGTTCCTGATCAATCTTTTCCATTACATATTGAGGAATCTTCCTCTTTTTGAGTTTCTCCTTGTAATCTTTTATCTCTTCAGAGAATTCCTCGGTCTCACCCAGTTCTCTCTTGATAGCCTTTAACTGTTCTCTCAGAAAGTATTCCCTCTGAGATTTATCCACCTGTGTTTTTACCTTTTCCTCAATCTCATGAGAGATCTTTAATAACTCAACTTCCTTTGCAAGTATCTTTGCAAGAAGTTCAAGTCTCTCCTGAACATCAAATATTTCAAGAATCTTTTGTTTCTCTGGAATTGAAATTGTAAGATTAGCTGCTATAATATCGGCAAGTTTTGAAGGATTCTCTGTATCCTGAAGCACAGAAAGAGTATCAATAGGGATCTTTTTTCCAAGTCTTATATACTCACTGAATAGATCTGAAAGCACCCTCGTAAGGGCTTCCACACGTGGTGTAATCTGGACTTTCTCTTCTATCTCTTCAACATCAACTTCAAAAAGTGGTTCACTCTTTAAGAACTCTTTAACTTTTACTCTGGATATGGCTTCAACAATGATTCTTTCAGTTCCATCTGGAAGTTTTGCATGCTGAAGTATCCTTGCAAGTACTCCAACCTGATAGAGTTCTTCGGGTTTTGGGTCCTCAATCTCTTCCTTTTTCTGAGTTAAAAGCACAAGAAGGTTATTACTTTTAACAGCCTCATTTACTGCAAGAAGTGATTTATTTCTTCCAACAAAAATTGGTAGTATCATGTGTGGAAGAACAACTACATTTCTTAAAGGAAGCAGTGGAAAAACTGTTCTCTTCATATTAACCTCTCTTTTTAAAAACTTCATCTACAATACCATACTCCTTTGCCTCCTGGGCAGTCATATAATAATCTCTATCTGTATCCTTCTCTATTCTCTCCATTGGTTGACCAGTATGATGGGAGAGAATTTCGTTTATGGTATTCTTTATCCTCATTATCTCCTTTGCAACAATCTCAATATCCTTTGCCTGTCCCTGAACTCCTCCCCATGGCTGGTGGATCAAAATCCTTGAATTGGGAAGTGCATATCTTTTCCCTTTTTCACCGGCAGCAAGAAGAACTGCTGCCATGCTTGCAGCCTGTCCAATACATATGGTTGAAACAGGGGATTTTATAAATTGCATGGTGTCGTAAACAGCTAAACCTGCAGTAACACTTCCACCGGGACTGTTTATATAGAGATTTATCATTCTATCTGGATCCTCAGCTTCAAGGAATAGAAGCTCTGCTATTATAGCATTTGCTACTGCGTCATTTATCTCGGTGCCCAAAAAAATTATTCTATCCTTAAGAAGTCTTGAATAAATATCATAGCTCCTCTCTCCATAAGGAGTTTTTTCTATAACCCATGGAATTACCTGATTATATTCTTTCTTCATGCTACACCTCTCTTCTTTAAAATATCCATAACCTCCTCATCCCTGACCTCACCAAAATCTTCATAGAATTGACCAACTGCAAAGAAGACATCAGGAATAAGGAGTGAAACAAAAATGTCAACTTCCCTCTCTATTCTCTCCTTTGCATCAATACTGGATACAGGAACAGCACAGACAATTTTATCTGGTTTTCTTTTTTTCAAAGCAAGTATTGAAACAAGCATGGTCTCTCCTGTGGCAAGTCCATCGTCAACAACAATGGCAGTTTTTCCATTAAGGGAGGGAAGGCTTTTCCCTTCTCTAAATTTTTCTATTTTTTCTTTCACCACTCTTCTTCTATTTTCTAAAATATCCTCATCTAAAAAAACTCTCTCTCTTATTGAAATTACTCCTTCCTCAGATATAGCCCCTATGGCAAATTCAGGATTCATTGGGTGCGGAATCTTTGAAGAAACAACAACATCCAAGGGAGAATTCAAGATCTTCGAAACCTCATAAGCAACGACAACTCCCCCCCTTGGAATTCCAAAAACAACGGGGTTTTTGAGTTTAAATTCAAGTAATCTTTCTCCAAGAAGCCTTCCGGCTTCTCTCCTATTTCTGAACCTCACTTTTTCCCTTTGCTATTTTCTGGGAGGTGGGAACAACCTTTTGTTTCTCAAGCATATTGCATTTTCCGTCAAGTATGCCCCCTTCTTCAATGGCAATCTTTGGTGTTTCTACATCACCTTCAATCTTTCCAGTGTTCAGAATCTCAACCCTTTCCTTCACATGAACATTTCCAATAACTGTACCCATAGCTATAAGAGTTGAAGCCTTGATATTTGCTTCCACATTTCCTTTTTCACCAACAGTTACTGTACCTTTGCAGTCTATCTCTCCCTTGACCTTTCCATCGATCCTTAGATTTCCCTGAGCAACTATCTTTCCATCAACTGAAGTACCTTCTCCAATATAGGACTGTCCGCTTTCTCCTTGAAACTCCTGCTTTACTGTTTTACCAAAAGGCATCTATACCTCCTTTATTTTCTGGAGCGGGCAACGGGATTCGAACCCGCGGCCCTCAGCTTGGGAAGCTGATGCTCTACCCCTGAGCTATGCCCGCTCGAATATATTATATCATTTTAGTTAATATCTATACAAATCAACTATACTACCATCAGCATCTATTAGATAAACTGTATCGTGGTCATTGTTCCATACTGGAGTCCCATGATTCCAATAAAATCTGTTGTTTCCTGTTAAGCCTTTACCGGTATAGATTACTACCTCTTCCTCACCATCAATATATGAACCTTCGGGAAATATAAAAACGTTGTGGGATTCATCTTTAATTCTGAAATTTGAAAGATTCATGCCCTCTCTGGATGTGTTCTTCAAAACAACATATTCACCATTTAGGTTCTCTTCGTCTTTCCCTTCCGCATTATAATTAACTCTTTTAATTCTTACAGGATACTTGTGAAAGTTTCTCCACAATCCTCTTCTATTATCTCTTGCTTCTCTCTCAGCCTCCAAGAGTAAATCCCTGTATCTTTTGTTATCTTTATCCCTGTAAAGAAAGACAAGGCCCTTCCTTAAAAGTTCATAATTAACGAATATGTTTCCCACAAAGATATAGGCAAGGAGTCTTTTGTATTGATCTCTTTCCTCTCTATCAAATTCTAACTTTATCTTCTTTCCAAGAACCAACTCTCCGTTTTCTTTCTTTGCCTCCGCGTAAAATGGCTCTCCTGTCTCAGGTGCATTTATGCCTATGTATCTTACCTTTTCCCCGGTAGATATAATTACAGTGTCTCCATCTATGACTTTTATAACTGAAACGGTTCTGGGTGAACAAGATATAAGAAAAAGAATTATAAAGAAAAGTATGGCTCTTTTATTCATTATCAAATAGATTGTCTTTAAAAAACTCTATTTCATTATCTGTAAGCCTATTCTCTTCACATCTCTTTTTTAAATGGAGTATATCATCCCTTATCTCAAAAACAACTCTCCTTATTCCTCCAAGTGGAAATTTTGTATCACCAGCATATCTTGGGATTACATGTATATGTATGTGAGGTATGCTTTGTCCAGCAGGTTCTCCAAGATTAAACCCGATGTTGAAGCCATCAGGTTTCAAAAGATTCTCAAGACCTCTCTTAATCACCTTAACGGTCCTCACTATATCCATCCATTCAATATCTTCCAGTTCCTCGATACTCTCAACATGCCTCTTTGGAATGACAAGAGTATGCCCTCTTGAAACAGGATATAAATCAAGAAGTGCAAAGGAGTGCTCTCCTTCATAAACAACCCTTTCTTTATCTGGCTTACAGAATGGACAATTTTCGCGATTTCTCTTCACAGAAAAAATTATATCACTAACCACCTAAGGTAAAAACTATGTTATAATTCTATATGAAAAGGAGGCTGGCGGCGTAGCTCAGTTGGTTAGAGCACACGGCTCATACCCGTGGAGTCGAGGGTTCGAATCCCCCCGCCGCCACCATTTCCATGAAGGTATTAAAAAGAATAAAGGAATATATCAAAAAACTCTCTCTCATATCTTCCACCGAAGGGTTAGTTGTTGGAGTTTCGGGAGGTCCTGATTCAGTTTTCCTTATAAATATTCTCAAAGAGCTGGGTTTTAAAAAACTTTTAATTGCTCATTTTAATCACAAGCTGCGAGGAGAAGATGCAGATATGGATGAAGTGTTTGTAAGGCACCTTGCCCAGAAATTAAATATTCCATTATATGTCGGGAGAGAAAATGTGAAAACTTTTTGCAAAGAAAAAAGATACTCTATAGAGGAAGGTGCAAGAATTAAAAGGTTTGAGTTTCTAAGAAAGGTAAAAGAAAAAGAAAAGATGGATAAGATAGTTCTTGGTCATAATTTAGATGATCAGGTGGAAACAGTAACCATGAATTTCATAAGAGGTTCTGGATTAACCGGTATTTCTGGTATCTCTCCTGAATCTAGCGATATTATACATCCCATACTTTCAATAAAAAGAGATGAGATAGTGGAATACCTTAAAGAAAAGGGAATCCCTTTCAGGATTGACAGGACAAACCTTTCCACAGATTACCTCAGAAATAAAATTAGAAATTACCTCATTCCAATCATTGAAAAAGAATTTAATAAGAACTTTAAAGAAAAAGTTTTTTCTCTGGCAGAGATAGCAAGATATGATGACAGATATCTTGATGAAATTACAGAAGATGCAATAAAAAGGATGGTAAGGTTTAATAAAGATTTCGTCTGCATAAAAATCCCACCATTTGAGAGTGCTCACCTGAGTATAAAAAGAAGAATTATAAGAAAAGTAATTGAATACTTTGATATAGATTTAAGGGAAATTTCTCTTAAGAACATTGATGAGGCTATATCTATTTTTAGAAAAAGAACTGGCAAAAGAATAGAACTTCATGGCAGAATAGATGGAATTAAAGAATATGGTGAGGTTGTGTTTGAAAAAAGAGGAGAGAGAATCTCATTTCCACAAGTAAAACTTTTAGTGCCGGGAAAGACAAAAATTTCCGGTCTTTTGATAGAAATAAACTTAAAGGAAGAATGGGAGAGAATAAAGGATAAATTTTCTGAATGTTTTGACTTTGATTCCTTAACACTACCCTTAAACTTAAGGTTACCCAGGAAAGGGGAAAGATTTACTCCTCTGGGTATGAAAAAGGAGAAAAAATTGAAGGAATTCTTCATAGATGAAAAGATACCAACAAGTATTAGATGGAACATTCCAATTGTTGTTGATGGGAAAAATGAAATTGTCTGGGTTGTAGGATTAAGAATTTCTGATAAATTTAAAATTACTGATTTAACAAAGAGGATTTTATGTATTAAAATTAAACTGGAGGATGATAGATGGAACAGGATATTCAAAAGATTTTAATACCAGAGGAAGAGATAAAAAAGAGAGTGAAGGAACTTGGAAAAAGGATAAGTGAGGATTACAAAGATAAGTTCCCCCATCTTATATGTATTCTTAAGGGAGCCACTATCTTCCTCTCTGATCTAATCAGAGAGGTTAATATTCACATGTCCCTTGACTTTATGGGTGTCTCAAGCTATGGATCCTCCACAGAATCCTCAGGAATCTTAAAGATTACAAAGGACATAGATCAGCCTATAGAGGGCAGGAATGTACTTATAGTGGAGGACATTGTGGACACAGGTTTAACTCTTTCCTATCTTAGAAAACTTCTTACATCAAGAAAACCAAAATCCCTAAAAACATGTGCACTTTTAAATAAAAAAGTGAGAAGAAAAGTGGATGTTCCAGTTGAATATTATGGCTTTGAAATACCCGACGAATTTGTAGTCGGGTACGGTCTTGATTTTAATGAAAAGTACAGAAATCTTCCCTACATATCTGTGCTTAAACCTGAAGTATACATGTATGAGGTGATGAAATATGAAAAGGAATAATCTTTTTAATACAATGAGGGCTTTGATCCCCTTTATTTTAATGTTTATGCTAATATACTTTGTCTATACTTTTTACAATCAATCTCAACCTTCTGCTTCTGTCGAAAAGATATCATACACTGAGTTTGTAAAGAGAATAGAAAAAAACGAAATTGAGGAAGTCGTTATAACTGATCAAAACGTTACAGGAACATTAAAAGACGGAGGGAAATTTCAGACAACGATACCTCCCTTTGATGATCCAAACTTACCTAAAATTCTTATAGACCATAATGTAGATGTAACCGTTAAACCATCTTCCAACAGTGGAATGTGGTGGTACATACTCTCAAACGTTGGTTCAGTTGTAATAATAATTTTCTTCTGGATGATAATGATGAGATCGCTTTCTGGAGGTGGAAATTCTCAGGTATTTAATTTTGGAAAGAGTAGAGCAAGGCTCTTTCTTGAGAATAAACCAAAAATAACATTCAATGACGTTGCTGGACTCGAAGAGGTAAAAGAGGAACTTCAGGAAGAGATAGATTTCTTAAGGAATCCAAGAAAATTTTCTGCCCTTGGAGCAAAAATTCCAAAGGGAGTTCTTCTTGTGGGTCCACCTGGCTGCGGAAAGACTTTACTTGCAAGAGCAGTTGCTGGAGAAGCAGGTGTTCCATTCTTTAGTGTTTCTGGTTCTGAATTTGTAGAAATGTTTGTTGGTGTTGGTGCTGCAAGAGTTAGAGATCTGTTTGAACAGGCAAAAAAGTATGCCCCCTGTATTATATTCATAGATGAAATTGATGCAGTTGGGAGGCAACGTGGAGCAGGTTTAGGTGGAGGACACGATGAAAGAGAGCAGACGTTAAATCAGCTTCTTGTTGAAATGGATGGATTTGATCCCAATAGTGGAATTATAGTAATTGCTGCAACAAACAGACCGGATATTCTTGATCCAGCACTGCTAAGACCTGGGAGATTTGATAGAAGAATTGTTGTTGGATTCCCGGATGTAAAAGAGAGGGAAGCCATACTAAAAATACACACAAAGAATAAACCGCTTGGTGATGACATAAATCTCTCTGTACTTGCAAAAAGAACAGCAGGATTCACTGGTGCAGATCTTGAAAATCTTGTAAATGAGGCAGCTCTTCTTGCTGCAAGAAGAGGTAAAGATAGAATCACCATGGAAGAGTTGGAGGAATCAATAGATAGAGTAATAGCAGGACCTCAGAAGAAATCAAGAGTGGTTTCAGAAAAAGAAAAGAGGATGATTGCCTTTCACGAAACAGGGCATGCTGTTGTAGCAGATTATCTTCCACACACTGACCCTGTCCACAGAATCTCCATAATCTCAAGAGGAATGGCGCTTGGATATACACTTCAATTACCAGAGGAGGAAAAGTTCTTGAAAACAAAGGAGGAACTTCTTGAAGAGGTTAGTGTTCTTCTTGGAGGAAGAGCTTCTGAAGAACTCTTCATAGGTGAAAAGACTACAGGAGCAGAAAACGATTTAAGAAGAGCAACAGAAATTGTAAGAAAGATGATAACAGAATTTGGAATGAGTGAGAAACTTGGACCACTGACTTTTGGAAAGAAAGGAGAATTTGTATTTCTTGGAAGGGATATTGCCGCAGAGAAGAACTATTCTGACCAGATAGCATATGAGATTGATAGAGAAATAAGAAGCATTATTGAGAAATGTTATGAAAGGGCAAAAAAGATACTCAAAGAGAACAGCAAAGCAGTTCATAAAGTTGTTGATGTTCTATTAGAGAAAGAGACAATGGAGGGAGAGGAGTTAAAGAAAATACTGGAGGAATTCAGGAGCAAAGAGAAAGAAGAAGTTGATAAAACTAATTAGCTTTGACCTCTGGAACACAATAATTGAAGACAGAAAGGATCTTGAGGATAAGAGGGGAGAGATACGGATAAAAAAGATTTACGAGTATCTCTCCCCTCTTAATATTGAGCTGGAAGATGTCAGAAAAGCATATCTAAAGATGAGTAATTGGTTATTTGAAACTCAGGATAAAACAAAAAAGAGTATAGGAACAGAGAAGCAGATAAAATACATTTTAAAAAAATTTGGGGTGAGAGTAAATCAAATTGTATTTGATGAGATAAAGGAAACCTATGACGGAGCAATTTTTATTTACCCTCCACCCCTGGTTGAAGGGGCAAAAGAAACGCTTAAAAAATTCCACAGTCTTGGAATAGATATGTGCATAATTTCAGATGCAGGAAGAACACCGGGCTGGGCTTTAAGAAAGATTCTTGAAAAGTATACTCTCAATAGCTATTTTAAAATGATGTACTTTTCTGACGAAACAGGATGGGTAAAACCAAATAAAAAGGTTTTTTTAAAGGCACTGAAGGATTTTAAAGTGAGAAAGGAAGAGATGCTACACATTGGAGATAAAATAGAAAAAGACATTGAGGGAGCAAAAAATTCTGGAATAAATTACATATACTTCTCAAGAGGCAAGGATTGTGAAGTAAACCCCTGTGGTAAAAGTCTTCCTGAAATATACGATGTGTTCTTAAAACTCTTCCCTGTTACAAGGAGTTTATTTAGTTAGTCAAGAGTTTTCTGGTCTATAAGACCTTTTCTTCTGGCAATAAATAGAGAAGTAGAGAAAAATAAAGTTACAACAATAAAGTAGACTACATTTTGAATAAGAAGTAGCTTTGTAAGTGAAAGAATTGGCATATCTTTTGTGAAACTATTCCATCCAGTTCCGAGTAAAATCTTTCTCATTCCGTCCATCCATATGGTCTGTGGAATAAAATAGCCAATATTTCTTAAAAATGGAGGGAAAACATCTAACGGAAAGATTGCTCCTGTAAGAAGAAGGAATATACCGGTTGCACTCTGGGTTAAAAACCAACCATTCTTTGCAATGAGAAAGTTAAGACCTGCAAAGAGGTAACCGAGTATAAATAGCGAAAAAACACCGAGAATAAAGAATAGAGGAAGAATGATAAACCATCCTGCAATTGGATTTAAACTTAACTTAAAGAAAGTGAAACTTACAAAGATTAGTATTCCTACAGAAACAGAGGTGGTTATAAACTTTGCAAAACCTCTGCCTGTAAGATAAATAAAGAGGTTCACAGGGGATATATAAATATACTTCAATGTCTCATAGAACTCTCTATCATCAACCACTGCCCATGCCATACCGAAAAGAACATTGGCAGTATAAAGATGAAGGGCATTTCCTATAAGAAGGTGTGGAAAGGTTAACCCAATTTTTCCTCTTGTTATAATAAGATACATAATTATAAGAATAAAGGAAGAGGACAGGGGTTTTGCAAGGGAGTATATTGTAAATAAAAATGGATCTGTCCAGTTACTCTCAATTTTCCATCCAAGAAAAAATGAGGTTTTAAAGTTCAAAAAGAGCCTTTTTATTACTCCCATCTTATTGTAAGTTTACCCTCCTTTCTTGCAAGTCTCTCCATCTTCTTTAAGTAAAAATGTGCAAGGAAAAGGTAGACAATTGTAAGAACCACAAGAATAAGAATCTCCATATTTACCGAAAGAAAACCAAAAATTTCTCCCTTTTTAAAGAGAAGCTGCCTTAAACCATCAAGACCAAGGGTCAATGGAATAAGAGATGAAAAGAAACCAACCGGTCCGAGAAATTTTATGGGAAAATACATACCTGTAGCAAGGTAAACAGGCTCCTGAAGAAATTCAGAGAGATGCCATGCTTCTCTCCCCCATATAAGATAAAGAGAGGAAAGAAGCATACCAAGACCGTACAGAGACGAAAGGGTTAAAAAGAAAATAAGGAAAAGCTGAACAGGATTTCCAGTCTTAAAAGGAATTTCGAAAACTATTGACCCGATAAAGATTGTGGCTGATGCCCTTAAGGCTGTGGATAGCATTCCTCCGAGACTCATCCCAAAGAGAATGGACATAAGGGATATTGGTGCAATAATATAAAGAGATAGGTTTCCTCCCATTCTCTCCCAGTAAAGCTGAGAAGCCATACTCCATAAGACATTAACCCAGAATGCACTCATGGCTCCCCCTAATATGGCAAAACCAAGAAAATCAATACCAGCACCAAGAAATTTGTATAATAAACCATAAGAAAGGACTGATAAGAGCGGTAAAACTACATCTGCTACAAGCCAGGAATATTCTCTATTTGCGGCTATGACCCTTGGATACGCTCTTCCCCATATAGCTCTCAGGTTTCTAACTATGTACTTCTTCATCTTTCTCTCCAACTATTTCAAAGAATACATCTTCAAGAGTTGGCTCTCTTTTCCTGAAGGATGAAACAAGTATGTTTCTATTCTTAAGAATGAGAAACAGATCTGATATTTTTTCTTCATTATCTATCTGAAATTTTAATTCAAACTTGCCATCTGGCAAAGGATTTATTGAAACATTGTATATAAAAGGTATATCTTCCTTTAACCTATCATAGGAATCTGTTCTTACTTCTACAGAATAAAATATTTTGTTCTTCATTCTCTTCTTTAAACCTTTTGGTGTGTCAAGTGCTACTATCATTCCATTATTTATTATGGCTATCCTATCGCAAAGTTCTTCTGCTTCGTGAAGGTAGTGTGTTGTGAGGAGTATTGTCCTTCCTGGTCTTTCCCTCATCCATGATTTTATAAAACTTCTCACAGTCCTTGCAATCTGCACATCAAGCCCAAGGGTTGGTTCATCAAGAAAGAGCACCTCAGGATCAGATATTATCCCTCTTATAATATTCATCTTCTGTCTCATTCCTGTAGAAAGTTTACTAACCTTTGTATTTCCATCTTCCTTCAAACCAAAAATTTCAAGATACTCCTCTATTCTTCTTTTAGCCACCCTTGATGGAATACCATAAAACTGAGAAAACATCCACAGGTTTTCCCTTACAGTGAGAATTCCATAACCAGACCACTCTCCACCACTGACCATATTTATTCTCTCCCTTATTTTTAAAGTATTCTTCTCCACATCATTTCCTAAAACAAATGCTTTGCCTTTTGATGGAAGAAGTATGGTTGTAAGAATCTTTATAAGGGTTGTTTTCCCTGCACCATTTGGTCCAAGAAGCCCAAAGAGCTCTCCTTTTTCTACCTCTATATTAACTCCTTTAAGAGCTTCTATAATCCTTTTACCCTTTTTATAGAACCTGTAAAGGTCCACAGTTTTAATTGCGAAATCTTTCATATTCACAGGAAATATTATATCAGATAGTTATATAAATTAAAGAGATTGTTATTTAATGCTATAATTTTTCTATGAGGGAATTTCTTTCAATGAGAAAGGAAGAGAAAGAGAAATTGATAAGAAAAATAAAAGATACCTTATCAAGCTATAATAAAATTTCTTTTGCCTATATCTTTGGTTCTTTTACTGATAGTTTTTCTTTTAGAGATATAGATATAGG